>Ga0307929_1001078_pt1 | contig 22773 bp, 23 predicted proteins | sample AceLakmetage1330_FD_203160 | JGI IMG/M metagenome (GOLD analysis project Ga0307929, IMG submission 203160) | Saline water microbial communities from Ace Lake, Antarctica - #1330 | ecosystem: Environmental > Aquatic > Non-marine Saline and Alkaline > Saline | place: Antarctica: Ace Lake...
GGAACGCGAAAACCCGGACATAGCCTTTTACTGAAATGTTATTCCCGCAACGAACCTTAGTATCTTGGCGACTGGATGACCCAACCTACTATTATTTATGACTTTTATGCGTTATCGAAAAGAGCCGAACCCAAACTATTTAGGGACATGCGGATGCCCTCATATATCACCCTATGACCCAAGACAAGATTGAGCGCTATCACCGTTTCATGAAAAACGCCATTAACCTCGATCATTAATTTACCCTGCCAGTTGGAGCGCAAGCTCAGCGAGTTTGTGCAATACTATAACCACCAGGGCGTGCACAAGTCGTTTGACAACCTCACCCCGACCGATTTATGATACGGGAGAACAGGAATGATTCTCAGGACCAGAAACTTGGTCAAAGAACAAACCATGCGCAACAGAAGGCGCATGAACATGGGGTTGTAACCCCTACGTGATGCGCTGATTAAACTGGCAATATTCAGGGAAAATGTTTGTTAACAAAATGCCGATCTTGTCCCAAAGGATCTGAAGACGTACGTAATATTGAGGAGGACATCGTGTTGAAGCACCTGTTTCGAGCCTGGCGCCCATGCCTTCTGAGCTTTGTTTTGACCATATCAGCATGTGCAAATTTCAGTGCAGTCGACAAGCCCCTCACTCAATGGAAACCGGCGCTGCATGAGCGTATGGTTGATCAACTCTCTGGGGAACGTTCTCCGGAGCTACTGGTTTTTTTGGCTTTTTCGGGGGGAGGAACCCGTGCTGCCGCATTTGCTTACGGTGCTCTCCAAGAACTCGCACACATGAAGGTTGTGACCAAAAATGGCCCACGGCCCTTGCTCCAGGAAGTTGACGTGATCTCGTCTGTTTCGGGAGGCAGCTTTACGGCAGCCTATTTCGGGCTTTACGGTAACAAGATTTTTAGTGATTACGAGGAACGTTTTTTGCGAAAGAACGTGGAAGGAGAACTCTTGGCTGAGGTTTTGAATCCGGTCAACTGGTTTAAGCTCATGAGTGGCACCTACGGCCGATCTGACCTTGCGGCCGCACTCTACGACAAAATCCTTTTTAACGACACCACTTTTTCAGATTTACAGCGACCTGGCGCCCCGCTCATCGTTATTAATTCCACAGACCTAGCCACCGGGTTACGCTTCCCTTTCATCTCTTGGGTATTCAACATGATCTGCGCCGATCTCGATTCATACCCGGTTTCCCGCGCGGTGGCAGCATCGTCCGCTGTCCCGGTCCTTCTCTCTCCAATTACCATCAAAAGCTTTGCCGGGACCTGCGGATATGAACCGCCCGCATGGTTGAAAGATGCCCTGAAAGAAAAAGGGATTACCTCCTCCAGAAAGATGGAAGCACGCGGTTTCGTGGAATACTTCAACCAGAAAAAACGGCCGTGGTTTCACCTGGTGGACGGCGGCATCTCTGACAACCTCGGTTTGCGCCCTTTTTACAACGTTGTAAACCTGGTAGGGGACCCGCGTTCAGCCTTTGCCGATCTCCACCATAGTGATGTGCGACAAATTCTCATTATTTCAGTGAACGCCAGCGCAAACCCGGCGTCGGAATGGACTTTAGAAAGGACCGCACCAAGTCTCAGCGAGGTAATCGAGGCCATCACCTCTGACCAGATTGGCCGGTACAGCACGGATACCATGGATATTGTAGCTTCTTCCTTTAAACTTTGGGCTAAACAGATTTCGACGCCAGATCGACCGGTTACAATGGATTTCGTTGAAGTGAGCTTTCAAGCAATTCAGGATAAGGCAAAACGCCGCTATCTAAACAACATCGGGACGAATTTTGATTTGGCCGACGAGCAGGTCGACAGCCTTATATCGGCTGCCCGTGAGGTGTTGCGAGCGTCACCCCAGCTAAAGAATTTTTTTGAAATCAGCCGGGAAAACAAATATCAACGCAAATGAAATATCTTCGTTGCCTTCAAAAAAAGCAAAGAATCATCGAAAATCGTCCATCACGATCTTGCCCATGTCACAAAATATGGGCTCACTGGTCTTTATAGGGACAAATGCAATAACTGTTTGTATTGGCTTTTTTAAAGAAAAAGAACCTGTAAACTACCACGTAAGAAACAGATATTGGACTATCCTGAAATTTTTATGAAACATTTTGTGGGCCTGGTTATCACCCCTCAGCATTTTACTTTCTTACCCATGGATTCCGACATGAAAACCATTTGAATCTCTTGATTCTAACTATTCAAGTGGTCTACACAATAAAGGCAGGCCAGGTGTATCTGCTTTTATCTCTCACAGCTTTTTTTAAGCTGAAAACCCATGTGATATCAATTTTATATGTCCAAAATTTTTCAATTCCAAATGTTCTTCAAAATTCAGAGTTTCACAGATTTTGACAAAACCCAGTCCTATGAGCTATTCTTAATGTATCTTTAATTGAGTTATATTTGGTTTTTTTTACACGTAATCGCAGTTTTCAACGCCAAGAATTTAGTGGTATAATCTCAATTAAATTGTAAAAATATTAGTTGCATCTGAAAAACGCTGCCTTAGTTTTTTCTATCAATCTTGGAAATAATCTTCACACTTGGCTAAGGACGGGATTTATGAGAGCGAGATGTCCATAAATGCTCCCTGAACCCGAAAAAAAATTCACCCAAGAGCTCAAAGATGACGCAATCCGGTCAAGCAACTTCGAAAGGAAATCACAATGAAACCAAGCAAACGCATTGCTGCAGTTGGAATGTTCTTGGTGATCATCACTGCGGAGCCGTCATGGTGCCAGGAATTGATCATTTATCCTGCCAAAGGACAAAACCAGCAGCAGATGGACCGGGATAAGTTTGACTGCTACTCCTGGGCAAAAAAGGAGACCGGCGTTGATCCCATGCAGGCACAGGCCCCGGCCCAACCGCTATATTCCCAGCCGCCGGGCGCTTCAGCCGGGAGTGTCTTCAGAGGTGGCGCAGGGGGTGCGGCACTTGGCGCGGCTGTAGGCGGTATTGCAGGGGGCTGGAGCGGGGCCGGAAAAGGAGCGGCCATCGGCGGTCTTACCGGCGGTGTTTTCGGTGGGCTGAGGAGCCGGGTGCGGAACCGACAGGCCGCACAGGCCCAACAACAATATGCCGCCCAGCAGTCGGCGCAATACCGGCAAAAAAAAGACACCTACAACCGAGCCTATTCCGTGTGCCTTGAAGCGAAAGGATATATGGTTAGGTAGTGTCCATCTCGATCATCTGGAGGTCCCTATGAAAATGTTAATAGCGGCGAGTATCGCCGTGTTGTTTTTGCTCAGTCTTCCGATCGCCGCACAGGCTGGGGATTTCGACGGGTCAAAACCGTTGATTTGCTCAACGATTAAAGTAATGGAGTGCACACCTGAAGGCGGTTGCATCGAGGTAACGCGTGAAAGTGTGGGTGTGCCACAGTTTCTCACGGTTGATCTTGATAAAAAAATCATCACGCCGACCCGGAAGAGCGATGGGGATCGCAAGAGCATCATCAAGAGAATGGAACGGTTGGAAGGAAGACTGATCCTGCAGGGATCAGACGAAGGTATCCGGGATGTTCGGGACAACGTCGGCTGGACTGCAATGCTTTCTGAAGAAACGGGCAAATTCGTAGTGACGGCTTCGGGAGATCAGGAGGCCTTTATCGTGTACGGAGCATGCACTCCTTTGCCATAACGGATCTTTCTGAAGCCGAGTTGAAATGAGGAGGTGATGGGGACAAAGAAAGAGGTCTGAATTTCTGTGCTGCTGGAGTTTTCAGACAGAAGAAGTGAGCATTAGTGGAGCCGGTTTGGAGAAATATAAGGTTCTGTTCAGGCCGGATAACGATTCGATTTTAAGGAAAAAATAAGGAGAACAAAATGACTGGAAAAAATAGAAGCAAAAAAGTCTTTCGTTTCGCGATCAGTCTGCTTCTGGCAATTGTTTTTTGCCTGATATCCCTGCCGGTTGGCGCCCAGGAGGACCTTAAACCCCAAATACTGGTAGATCAGGCCCTGGTTACCTTAAACAATTTTGTTGCTGAAGCTGACATGACATGGTTCAGGGATCATCTTAAGGACGCAAAAGGCGTTTTTATCGTTCCACAGCTTCTGAAAGCGGGATTTATATTCGGTGGTTCCGGTGGAAGGGGAGTAGTGCTGCTTCGTGACCCGAAAACAGGGCGTTGGGGAGAGCCCGCATTTTATAGTATGGGGTCAGTCAGTTTTGGCCTTCAGATTGGAGGAGAATCCTCAGAAGTAATCATGCAGATCAGGACCGAGCGAGGCATGGAGTCCCTGTACGGTTCTTCCTTTAAGCTGGGCGGGGATACGTCTGTTGCCCTGGGTCCTGTTGGCGCGGGAGCTGCCGGTAAAGGCGTGGCAGCGGACCTGGTTTCCTTCTCACGGGCACAGGGTGCATTTGCAGGTCTTGCTCTGGATGGATCCGTTATCAAGGTGAATGATGATTTCAACAAGGATTATTACGGCAAAGCGGTCAGGCCCGTGAACATCCTGGTGGAAAAAGAGGTGAGCAATCCCGGATCGGCAAAACTCCGAGAAGGATTGTACAAGGCCGAGCACGGAAAGTAAGGCTGATTGTGGCTCATTTAAGAGTAAGGCGCTCCTTTTCGGGGGCATGTTTTTTTGCACCGTTCAGAAACGTGCTCCGCGGGGAGGATGCATCAAACTCGATAACGAGCTTTTAATCAAACAATGGAGGTAAAGACATGAAACAACAATTCGGAGCGTTAGCAGTGATCGTGGCCTGCGGCACAGCCGCCATAGCCCTTTTTACCAGTTCCGCCATCGCCCAGCCGAACAACGATACCCCGCCGTCGCTCATTACGCCGGACAAGATCGAAACCCGCATCGGCACACTGGAATTCAAAGACGGGGCACCGACGGTTGCAACGGCAGAAATGGTCTACGACACGCTCGACTTCACCCGGGCGTTGAACGTCTACAACAACAGCTTCCGCGGCGCTTCCGCCTACGGTCTCTACAAGGGCTTCAAGAGCATTGGTGCCGAACCCAACACGGTCGTGCTCTTCTCCGATCTGATGGATTCGAGCTCCCTGTTTCTCACGCCCAACGCCGATACCGTTTATTATCTGGCCGTTGTCGATTTGACAAAAGGCCCGATGGTCATCGAGCAACCGCCTAATGGATTGGGAACCATCAATGACATGTGGTTTTCCTGGATCATCGATATCGGTCGTCCCGGGCCGGATCGCGGCGAGGGTGGCCGATATCTAATCGTCCCTCCAGACTACGATGGCCCCTTGCCGGACGGTGGGTTCTACATTGCCCACTCAAAAACGATGCGCGTGCTTTATGCAGCCCGCTCTTTCCTAGTGGATAACGATCCAAAGCCGGCGGTTGATCAGATCAAAAAGTCGATGAAGATTTATCCGTATACACCGGGCGGCGAAGGAACCAGCATTGCAACCGCACTTGAAGGCAAGGTTCGACTTGGGCGCGATGCGGAAATTCCGGCAACCAAATTTGTAGAGGCTTCCGGAAAATCCTTCAATACGATCCCACCCAGCGACTATAGCTTCTTTGAAATGATCAATGAAAACGTACAGCAGGAACCGGCCACCAGCTACGACGTGGAACTTGCCGGCCAGCTCACCGCCATCGGTATCGTGCACGGCAAGCCCTTCAAGCCGGATGCGCGCATGAAAAAGATTCTGACCGATGCCGCCGCTGTGGGGGCCGCGGCCGGACGCTCTTTGAACTGGCGCTTTGCCGAAGAGCATCCCGAGTGGATCTATTATGAGAATTCTTCGTGGGGCAACATGCTGTGGGAAGGCGGCTATAATTTCGAGACGCCGCCGCCGATGATCACCAAGGACGGCATGTTCAAACCGTTTCCTCCAACCGGTGCACGCACGCTCGATTCACGCACAGCTTTCTACTACGGCTACACCCTCGACTCGCCCGGTATGATCATGCGGATCCCCGGTGTGGGCTCGCAGTATCTCATGGGCTTCCTGGATGCGGACAAAAATGTGATGGACGGTGCCAAGACCTACAAAGTGAAGCTGCCGAAGGGTATTCCGGCTGCGGCATTCTGGTCGTTCACTGTCTATGACAACCAGAGCCGTTCCATGCTCCAGACGCCGCAGCGTTATCCGCGCGCCGGCAGCCAGACCTATCCCTCGCCGGCGGCCGAGGCGGCCTCCGATGGTTCAACGACTATCTATTTCAGCCCGGCACAGCCCGACGGCGTGAAGCGCGGCAATTGGATCCAGACCGATCCCAAAAAAGGCTGGTTCACCATCCTGCGCCTTTACAGTCCACTCGAATCGTTCTTCACCAAAGAATGGCGACCCAGCGAAATTAAGTTGTTGAAATAAAATGTAATTGTCCGCACACTATGAATGTGCGATAATTCAAACCTATAAATATGAGGAGAAGACGATGACACTTTACAAGGCACTAATGACGGCACTACTCGCTGTTTTCTGCATGAGTGCCTCCGTACAAGCTGCACCCGCTGTCACGCCAGCCGAAGCACGCGCCATCGCCAAGCAAACTTACACCTACGGCTACCCACTAGGAGGCTGTCCGAGAATAGAGATCCTGAAATTTTGACCACATCATAATGTGCTCACTATGTCGATAACGTACTTTATGTTGTGGCCAAAAAAATGAGTTTTGCATTCTCGGACAAGCTCCTAGTAGACAACTACCGTGTTCAATATGCTTACTACATAGACAAGAATAGTGTTGGGTACAAAGCACCTTGGGACCATATTACGAACATTCATAATGTCTATACACTGGCCGATACCACGGTGCAGACGCCCAATTCAGACACGCCTTATTCTTGGGCTGGCCTCGACTTGCGCGCCGAACCAATCGTACTCTCTGTACCTAAGATCGAGCCAAATCGTTACTATTCTATTCAGTTAACCGACGCTTACACGTTCAACTTTGATTACGCCGGCACAAGAACCACCGGTAATGACGCTGGCAGCTTTATGGTTGTAGGACCAGGATGGAAGGGCGAGACCCCAAAAGGGATCAAGAAAGTATTCCGTTCGGATACGGATTTCATCTCAGCTATCTATCGCACGCAGCTCTTCAATCCGGCCGACATCGACAACGTAATAAAGATACAGGACGGCTACAAGGTGCAGACCTTGTCTAAATACCTCGGAACGAAGGCACCTGCTGCCGCACCGACTGTCGACTGGATCAAGCCGCTCACGAGGGATGCGCAAGCGACTAATCTTGAGTTCTTTAACATCATGAACTTCGTGCTGACCTACTGCCCGACGGTACCGAGCGAAGCAGCGCTTAGGGAACGCTTCTCCAGGATCGGTGTCGCAGGCGGCATGACGTTCGACCCCGCCAGGCTCTCGCCTGAAATGAAGACCGCAATCGAGCAGGGCCGCGCCGACGCCTGGCAGGCATTTGAGGGTGGCGTAAAAGAGCTGATCGAAGGGAAGATCACCTCCGGTGATGTCTTTGGCAGCCGCGAATTCCTGAAGGACAACTACTTGTACCTTTGGATCGGCACCATCGGCATCTACGGCAACGCCAAAGAGGAGGCAATGTATCCGGTCTATCGCGCGGATAGCGAAGGCAAGGCACTTAGCGGCGCCAATCGCTACACGCTGCACTTTGCCGCCGACAAGTACCCGCCGGTTCACGCTTTCTGGTCGCTGACGATGTATGACTTGCCGCAAAGCTTGTTGGTGGCCAATCCGATCAACCGCTACCTCATCAACTCACCGATGCTGCCGCAGATGAAGAAAGATGCCGATGGCGGACTCACGATCTACATCCAGAACGAATCGCCCGGCAAGGACAAGGAATCGAACTGGCTGCCCGCACCGAAAGGAGCGTTCACCACATACATGCGCCTCTACTGGCCGAAAAAAGCAGCCCTGGACGGTTCGTGGACTGCACCGAAGCTGATTAGGAAATAGGCTGCAGTATAGGAGCGTGAAGGAATTAATATGAAAGCTCTACATTCCTTCACGCTCCAGATCAGTCAGTCGGTTCCAACCGTTGGAAGTCAGAGCAATGGTTTTGAAAAAAATGCGGACGGTTCGTACGATGTTTGTTTCGCCCCAAAGGCTCCAAAAGGAAAAGAGGCCAATTGGCTGCAGACCTTACCGGGCAAGGCACTGGCAGCCACCGGGCGTTGCGATCGCCGACTAATCGCGCGATGCCTCTGGGAATAACAAACACTTAACTAACAAAGGAGAATAATCATGAAACAAAAATTAATTGCCATTCTTGTTGCAACACTTATTGGTGCATTCACAACAATGTCAAGTTATGCACAAACCGGAAAGGTTTCGGCACAAGAAGCAAAGAGAACTAAAGCAACATCGATAGCAGACAAAGTGCAAACCGTTGCTGGTGAGCTGAAATTTTTTGACGGGGTACCTATAGGTAATACTAGCGAATTGGTATACGACTACCTTGATCGTGCCCGTGGCATAGACGTTTACCTCGATAATCTTGGGGCGGTAGTACTTTACAGCCTTCAGGTTGCTTTGGATGAACAAGGTACCGAAGGCGCCAATAAAGTTGCCATTTGGGAACAGTTGATGGATTCGCGTACGCCTGTGCTTACTGCCAATACCTCAACCATGTACGCATATACGTATACTGCTTTGGAAAAAACCGGCCCATTGGTAATCGAGATCCCACCGGCTATGCTTGGTTTCATGGACGATGGGTGGCAACGTTTTGTGGGCAATATGGGCCTTACCGGACCGGATAAGGGTAAAGGCGGTAAGTACCTTGTGATCCCACCGGGATACACAGGTAATATCCCTGAAGGTTATTTCCTTTTAAAACCGCTAACCAATAGAAACTTTATGTTCCTAAGAGGCAATATTAAAGATGGCTTGGTAGCGGCAGCAGATAATTTCAAAAAAGGACTGAAAATTTATCCGTTAAAAGATAAAGCCAAGCCGGCACCTACCGAATTGGTCAACATGTCTGGTCGAACTTTCACCACCATTTTCCCGAGTACATTAGAGTACTATGAAATGTTGAACACCATTGTTCAAGGAGAGTCAGAGGGCGCCATCGATCCTGAAATTCGTGGCGAACTCGAGGCTATTGGCATTGTAAATGGAAAACCATTTAACCCTGATGCGCGTATGCAAAAGCTACTTACAGAGGCAGCAACCTTAGGTAATGCAGCCGGTCGCGCCATCACTTACGACACTCGTATCTCTGGTGTAAAACTGTATCCGGGTACAGACCTCAATTGGCAGATGGCTTATGCCAATAAGAATACAAGCTTCGAGTCAGACGGTATTATGCATTTAGATGCCCGTATCCTTTTCTACTTCAATGCCGGAGGTATTACGCCTTCTATGGCCTTAACAAAGGCCGGAGCTGGTTCTGATTATGCGTTTAGTTTGTTGGATAACAATGACAAAGCGTTTGATGGATCGAAGACGTACAAATTGCATTTACCGGCTAACGTACCTGTGAACGATTTTTGGGCGGTTACGCTTTATGACACGCAAACACGTTGTATGTTACAAACCAGTCAATTGTTCCCAACCGTGGGTAGCCAAACCAAAGGGTTTGAGAAAAATGCAGACGGCTCTATGGACATTTATTTTGCGCCTGAAGCTCCAAAAGGCAAAGAGCATAACTGGTTGCAAACCATACCGGGAAAAAGCTGGATGCCTCTCCTACGTATGTACGGACCACTTGAACCATGGATAAACAAAACTTGGAGACCGGGTAATATTGAGTTGGTGAAATAAATCCAAAAAATATTGAGATAGAGACAAATTAACAAGCAGCAAGATCGAAAATAGACCAAGGAATGTAACTTATGAAAATGAAAAACATATTCAATATTTTGGCGATTGTTGGCACTTTTGCCATGCCATCGCTTTTGCAGGCTCAAGAGGTGACGGTGACGCCCGCTGAGGCACGCGCCATAGCCAGAGAAGCCTACACCTACGGCTATCCCCTGGTGGACAACTACCGCGTCCAGCATGCTTACTACGTAGACAAGAATAATTCTGGATTCAAAGCACCCTGGAACCATATCGGGAACGTTCCCAATGTCTATACACCGGCTGATACCGCGGTGCAGACGCCCAATTCAGATACGCCCTACTCTTGGGCTGGTCTAGACTTGCGCGCCGAACCAGTAGTGATCTCTCTGCCTAAGATCGAGGAAAAACGTTACTACGATGTTCAGTTCACAGACGCCTACACGTTCAACTTTGATTACGCCGGCAGCAGAACCACCGGTAATGACGCCGGCAACATTCTGCTTGTCGGACCAGGCTGGAAGGGCGAGACCCCAAAAGGGATCAAGAAAGTAGTCCGTTCGGAGACTGATTTCATCACAGTTGTCTTTCGTACGCAGCTCTTCAACGCTGCCGATATCGACAACGTTATAAAGGTACAGGACGGCTACAAGATGCTGACCTTGTCCAAATTCCTCGGAACGGACGCACCAAAGCCCGCGCCAGCTGTTGACTGGATCAAGCCCCTAACGAAGCCTGCGCAAGCGACTTCTCTTGAGTTCTTCAACATCGTGAACTTTGTGTTGACATACTGCCCGACAGACCCAAGTGAGGCGGGGCTCATGAGACGCTTTGCTAAAATTGGTGTTGGTGGTGGCAAAACATTCGATCCCGCTAAGCTCTCCCCTGAGATTAAGAAAGCTATTGAGCAAGGCCGAAGCGAAGCATTGGAAGACTTTAAAGCTGGAACGATAAGGCTAGGCGAAGGGAATATCACTGCAGGCGATCTTTTCGGAACACGCCAGTACATGAAGAACAACTACCTTTACCGCTGGCTTTCAACGATCGGCATCTATGGTAACTCGAAGCAAGAGGCCTTGTATCCGGTCTATACCATCGATAGTAATGCTGATAGCCTTTCTGGTACCAATAAGTACACCTTGACCTTCGCAGCAGGCGAGTACCCTCCGGTCCACGCCTTCTGGTCTCTGACGATGTATGACTTACCGCAAAGCCTATTGGTGGCTAACCCAATCAACCGCTACCTGATCAATTCGCCGATGTTGCCGAACATGAAAAAGGCGAGTGACGGCTCACTAACGCTTTACATCCAGAACGAGTCTCCTGGCAAAAAGTTGGAGTCTAATTGGTTGCCAGCACCTAAGGGAGCATTCTCGATGTACATGCGTCTTTACTGGCCGAAAGAAGCTGCAATCGATGGCTCCTGGACAGCCCCGAAGCTTTATAAGAAGTAACATTTCTGGACCACGCGGGCCGGTCCAGGAAAGGACCGGCCCGCGCATTCAGACGCGAAAGCACAAACACAAACCAGGAATAGTTCCCATGAAAACGTTCCCCCGCACCACCATCAGCCTGGCCGTGACAAGTTTACTTTCGCTGGCCATGTTGTCAGCCTGTAACAAAACCGAAGACACGACAACCACTGCTAAGCCAGCCAATACTGCGGCGGCGGTCACTCCAGTGAAACCAGCTGAAGCTGCAAATGGACTCACCAGCGCTGAAGTCAAGGCTACTTCGCAAGAAGCCATGCTCTACCTGGCAGCCACCGGGAATTGTCGTTGTAAAATAAATTTGGCAGGCATGATCAATGACAGCACGTTGCGGAAAGCAACATCCGATGATGTGCTGCATTAGCGATTAAACGGTGATATTCAATGATATTTATTGTGAAATTTGCACCAATAAAATGTTGCAAATTTCAAATAAACTGCTTAATCCTATTTGAAAGGCGAACCAATGAGCATGTAACAAGTATCTACTCATCCATTAGACGAGCAACGGCGATGACCTTGTTGCTGACAGGCGCTTTACTGGTCTGCGCGCAAACGAATACGAGCGCATCTTCTTCCGTCGAAGACCTCGTTAAACAAAAACAGAACCCCCTCAGCGGCCTTCGACAGGTGAAATTAGATACGACCCTGAGTCCCGACGTGCCTGTTACTGGTGGGACCGAAGGAGCCTATTCGCTGCAGGTGGTGTGGCCGTTTGAGCTGACTGAAAACTGGAGACTGATCACCTACTCTATTGTGCCGGTACTCCAGCTACCAGAAGGCGATGGCGACTATACGGTCGGGCTGGGCAACACCTTGTTGAACTTTTTCATCACCCCAAGCAAGCCGACGGGTAATCTCGTCTGGGGTGTGGGGCCTACGGTTCTGTTGCCGACTCGCACTGATTCCGATCTTGGCAGCAACCGGCTTGGCCTCGGCCCGTCGGGCGTTTTGTATTATGCGAAGAACGACTGGGGCGCCGGTGTGGTACTGCAGAATGTTTGGTCAGGCGGAGGAGATGGCCGCAACGAAGTCAATAAGTTTGGTGGTCAGTATTTCCTCAACTACAACCTCTCCCAAGGTTGGTATCTCTATAGCAACTCAACCATCACCGCCGATTGGACCGCAGACTCCGGTGACCGTTGGACAGTTCCGGTGGGCGGCGGCTTTTGAAAGGTCTTCACAGTCGGTGAGTCCATGAGCGCCTCGCTGCAAGGCATCGCCAATGTGGTGAGGCCAGACGATAGCGCCAAATGGCTGTAAATTTCCAGTTTGCGATACTCTTTCCATAAGTCAGGGAATGGAGTTTCCCAGTAAACCCTTAGTGATGATGCCACCAAGGCCATGTACCCACAACTCAACTTGAAAGAGAGAGAGAAAACAGTAATATGAAGAAAATTATCGAGCTACCACCCTACTAACTTTTGCACTGGCTTTGTCTGGAGCGCAGGCGACCGGGGGAAATCGAACTGCAACCTTGACATAACGTGCTTCATAGTTGGGAGCATCGATAAGCCTCTCAACGAGGCCACCAGCGGGGACGCTAAATATCGGCACAATATTTCGCCGACGCGTTCCATAGTCTCTGCTGATGGTCAGCGCTTTATCTAAAGAAAAACAGTCAACGGAAAATCTGATATTTGACGGTCATGTCAGCCACATGGTTAAAAAGATTGTCTATAAACCACAGGTTTAACCCAATAAGGAGAGAAATCATGAAGATAAAACGAGTTCTAACGATGATGATTGCCTTGTCTGTTGCGGTCCTGCTCTCAGCTTCCGTGTGGGCGGAGGATGAGAGTGCGGAGGATTTGGCTAAGAAGGTTCAAAACCCCGTCGCTGACTTGATCAGCGTACCCCTCCAGAACAACTTCAACTTTGGAGTGGGGCCGGAGGATGATCTCCAGTATGTGCTCAACATACAACCGGTCATTCCGATTAAGCTCAGCACAGACTGGAACCTTATCACCCGTACCATCGTGCCGGTTATCTCCCAGCCGGGTTTTACGACTGAGCAGGACCGTGTCAACGGCATCGGCGACATTCAGTTCACGGGGTTCCTGTCACCGTCAAATTCGGAGGGTCTAATGTGGGGTGTCGGACCGATTACGCAGCTTCCGACGAACACCAACGGCCTATTGGGCAATGATCGCTGGGGTCTCGGCGCATCCGCAGTCGCTTTGAAAATGTCGAAAGGCAGTCCCTGGGTTTATGGCGCTCTGGTCAATAACGTCTGGTCGGTGGGCGGTTCCGATAGCGACCCGAACTACAGCAATTTCCTGGTCCAGCCGTTCCTCAATTACAATTTCCCCGGCGGATTCTACCTCTCCAGCTCACCGATCATTACCGCCGCCTGGAAGGCCGACAGCAGTGATCGCTGGACCGTACCGCTGGGAGGTGGCGTCGGGAAGATTTTACGCTTGGGCCGCCTACCGCTGAATCTCCAGTTGCAGGCTTATTACAATGTGGTAAAACCGGACGATGGCGCGGACTGGCAACTGCGGTTTCAAATTCAATTCCTCTTTCCAAAGTGATGGCAACATCAAGAAATTATTGGCTTAAGGTAGCTAAGAGGCTAGTATTCATGAACAAGGCTCAAGAAGGAGATAAACACTGATGGGAAAATGGCAGATGGAAACGGATGCCCCCTCTGAGTGTATCTGCTATAAATCACAAGCACCACAAACGTTGACATACTCGCTCGATATCTCATTCGAGCAAGATTGAATCTGCCATTTTGCTCATTATCCAGCACCACTACATCTTGTGGTCGGCGCCTTTTTAGATTGTTCATCCAAAAGTGAAGTTTTCCTATATCATTAGTGAATTTGAAAATTCTCAAAAAGGGTCAATAATTGATCTCCCAGCTTAGCATGAATCGGCTGGCCCAGAATTGCATATTTCGATATGTAGTTTCATCTTCGACATTCGCACGTATTGTAGAAATAAATGATACCTACCTACTGAACGTGACAGATCAAATCTTGCTAACTGCATCTTACGGTCAAATTGAAAATTCAACGTTGTTTTTTTTGACCTGATCTACCTCTTCAAATGAGGATATTGCGAACCATCGCCGCATTCCACTCTTTCCTCTGCCTCGTCAGGGGTTGATCCGTAAGGTCTTGGCCCTTCACATCGGCCATTTTCGTTCCTGACCTTATCCCGTGCCATGCGGAGTTTTTTCACGAGAAGAGATCTATCCAGTTCAGCGAAAACGCCTTGGATTTGGATTACAGCCTTTTTGATAGGGTCTGCTTGGGTATACGGTCACATCCGAGAAATTTGACTGGGACTGGAGACTGAATATATACAGGGTTTCTTATCCCTCGTAGGCCTCTCGCAGCTCTCGCTTGAGGATCTTTCCGGCCACGTTTTGCGGGAAGACGTCCATGATGATCACGTCGCTGATACGTTGGAACTTTGCATCCACACAGCTGTTGGTCCACCGGATGAGATCATCAATGTCAACACTTTTCCCCTCGATCAGGACCACGGCCGCCACCGGTGTTTCTCCCCACCTCTCATTGGGAACACCGAAAACGGCCACTTCACTAATTGAGGGATGCTGGATAATGATCTCTTCAATATCTTTGGGATAGACGTTGACTCCGCCGCTGATGATCATATCCTTAAAACGGTCCACAAGGAACAAGAACCCATCTTCATCAACGTAACCGGCATCTCCCGAGTGCAACCAACCATCAACAATTGCTCCCTTGGTCAGGTCAGAACGATTGTAATAGCCGGGCATCAGAGTGGGTCCTTTGCCGCAGATCTCGCCAATCTCGCCAGGAGCACACTCTTCCCCTTCCTCCTTCAGGATACGCATCTCATAAAATGATGGGGGAACACCCACTGATCCAACCTTGCGGACAGCGTCACACTTGTCAAGCACGGTAAAAAAACCCTCGGTCAGGCCATAAAGTTCGTAAAAACGACCTGGCAGAAGCTCGTTTATGCGGTGTTTATATTCAAGGTGAAGGGGGGCGCCGAGGCTCTGGATCATCTCCAGGGACTCAAGGGCCTTCAGATCAAAGGCAGGGCTGTTTAGGATGGCGATAATCTGCGAGGGCACCATGATCACGTGAGTTACCCGATTTTCTTGAATGTCACGGATCACGGATTCAGGATTAAAGGATTCATGCACGATATAGGTGCATCCCACAAACATCCAGGGCATCAGGTCCAGCATTGCCCCGTTGAAGACAATGGAACCGGCATGCAGGCAAATGCTTTCCGGCGTCATCCGGAAGGCCGATGCAAAAATGCTGCAGTACATAGCCCGTATATAGTGGGTATGGATAATTCCCTTTGGAGAACCGGTGGTACCGCTGGAATACATGATATTATACACATCTGAGTCACTCAGGTCAGCGCCAGGTGGATTATCCCCTGACACTCCGGAAATAAACTCCTCATAAAACGCAAACCTCTCACGTGGTTGACCGCCTACCAACACGCAACCGCGGATCGTGGACAGATTCTCTTTGATCCTTTCCAGGCTATCGACAAAGGCGCTATCGGCCAAAACAAAAACGGTATCGGAATCCGCGAGCAGGTTAAAAAGCCCACTTTCCTGTAGTATGGGGCTACAGGGTACGATAGCAATACCCGTTTTTGCGGCTGCCCAATAGGCTGCCATGAGTTCCAAGGAATTGGAGAGGACAGTGGCCATCTTCTCGCCTTTGCAAACACCGGTCGCAAGGAGGGCGTTGGCCAGTTTGTTCACATGTTTATTGAATTCCCCATAGGTCAGCCGCTTTTCACCGATAACGAAAGCCAGTTTTTCTGGTTGATAACATGCATGTCGTGGCAGAAGGGTCCCGATATCCATTGTCTCCTCCAAAATTCTAAAGTTTCAGGGAAGTTCTTCAATAACGATGGGCTTTTTTCAGCGGCTCCGTTTCCACAGGAGAGAATGAGCCTATCCCCAAAGAACCAAAAGTGATCTATCCATCTAAAGACGACAAAACGATAATAATTTCGGTATGCTGGAATGAATTGTCCTGTTTACAACGGAAGCTGCTCATGCCCTAAACAACGCCGAATCCCGCAGATGGCGGGAAATGCCTACTATGGATACTATAGCAGCCTCACCCGCAGCAAGCTAAAATCCAGGTGGTTGCACCGAGAAATGAGATAAGACATGCAGTAAAGGTTTTAGGCGTTTTTTAAGAATCCATTTGTCACTTGAAATAACAGTATTTCAATGGTTTGGAATATGATCCACTTATCTCAACTATTTTATATTTGAAAACCACTTCCGGACGATCTTCAAGAGCCCCCAAGACATCGAGATCGTCACCCATACGGAGGTTTGCCTCACGATGTGGGGTGTCCTATTTCATTTTTGAGGGACCAGCTAAGCAAGTTTTGATCTGGCAGCTTAGCATAAAAAAGGGCTGTCCCGGAATTGCGGGTTACGATACTACTACTTTCCCGAGACGGGATGAGTTAAAACCTGCCCAACTACCATATATTGTGGTTGTAAGAATTTTTCCTGCGACTCCGACGATCTAACGAATTATTTGTGTATTTAACGCATATTGCATGGTTTTGAACCCATAAAATCCTCTTGATATTGTCAAGCTCTTCTTCCCTGAGCTTGAAGACCTGCCACACAGTGATGCCCTTATGCGTCTATTGGCCAGAATCGATGTTCATGAGATCGAGAATGCCCAAATAGATTTAGTCAATAAACTGATCCGCAATAAAAAGTTTAACCGTTATCTGATCAATAACTGTTACCCCGTTGCTTTCGATGGTTCGCAGAAGTTTGCCAGAGATTGGTTGTGGAGCGAGGAATGTTTGGAGCGTAATGTAAGGGTCAAAGAGGGAAAAGATTCCAAAAAACAGTATTATGTGTACATCCTGGAAGCCAGTCTCGCTTTTGAAAATGGCATGACAATTCCTCTGATGAGCGAGTTTTTAAGCTACACGGAAGGTGATACCGGTACAAACAAACAGGATTGCGAACAAAAGGCATTCAGACGTTTGGCAGGGCGGTTGAAATCTGCATTCCCAAAACTTCGAATTATGGCCTTACTTGACGGATTATATCCGAGCGGCCCCATGATGGAATTGCTCCGAAAGAAAAAATGGGGATTCATGATCGTATTGCAAGACAAATCTCTGCGAAGTGTTTGGGAAGAAGATGACATAGGAAGACTTTCCGCCAAGAACCGTTTTTATCACACCTGGTGCGGTCGAAGACAACATTTCCAATGGGTAAACGGCATCGAGTATTCGTGCTTCGGGGCTGTGAGAGTTTCACAGGTTTTGACAAAAACCATTTCTATGAGCTATTCTCAATGTATCTGTATTGTGACACAATTCTCTTTACACTGGATAGCATTACAAATGTAATGATAAATAGATCCGTATAGTAAATTGTTCGCCAATAGTAATTAGCAGTTGTGGACATGAACACTTCACCTCAATTAGTAAAGGACTGTCATGTGGTTAAACGCATCCTGTTTTCTTGAATTCAATATTCTGGTTCCAACTCCGTTTTTGCTCATGTTGCGCCCCCGGAGTGGATGGCAGCAATGGATCGCACGTGAAGAGTACGTTTTATTGCCCAGCGTACCTGCGGTTGAGTTCACAGATTCGTTCGGCAACTTGTGTCAGAGGCTGGTTGCACCAGCCGGGTATTTTTCAGTGCGTACATCTGTTGATATTGAAACCGCGGACGCAGCCGACACGGCCTTTGGAGCGCCGTTTATCGAAGTGCAGCAGTTGCCCGATGAGACCCTGCCTTTCCTGCATCCAAGCCGTTATTGTGAATCGGATCGTTTCACCGAAATGGCAGCGTCACTCACGAAGGGATGGGCCTCAGGTTACGATCAATGCAATGCCATCGTTGACTATATCCGCAACTCGATACAATACACACCTGGCATTGGACAGCAGATTATCAGTGCCTCCGAACTAAACCAGTTGGGGCGAGGAGTATGCCGGGACATGGCCCACTTGGGTATCGCTTGTTGCCGAGCGCTATCGATACCGGCTCGCATGGTAGTGGGCTATCTTGAGGCGCTTGAACCGATGGATTTGCACGCTTGGTTCGAGGCTTATGTTGGAAATCGGTGGTACACATTCGATCCCACACAATCCGATCTGAAAGGAGGTCGTGTCTCCATCGCTTATGGCCGCGACGCAGCCGATGTTGCCATCTACACACAATTCGGCAACCCGGTGAGCCTGCTAAATATGAACGTCAAAGTCGAACGGATGCCCGGACCGACTCACTGAGGCAGGGCACAGCGTCACTTCTAATCAGCGAATCGATTGCAGGGGATTGCTTCCGCTGCGCTCTTGCAACCCCTGAACCGCACGTTAAGCTGTCATATCTCCAACGTACATTGGACCTTGGTCAACCGGTAATAACTGGTCTCACTTAATGGTTGACGCTGATCCAAGAATTTGTTTTCCTAAGTTATGGTTGAAAGGTGATTTATTCAGGATTTATTTGGGATTCACATGACTGTCAGAACCAGATACATGATTGCCGCAGCCCTGCTCCTGCTGCTGATGGCGGGGCCGTTCGTAGCCAGTGGGGTTGTAGCGTGGGCCGAAGCCACGCTGGATCACCGTGCCATATTTACCCATTATTTTCACCGGATCATGCCGCTTGGGGCAGGGCTGACAGTACTGGCACTTCTGCTCGGTTTCTTGATTCTCAACCGCCTTTTCAGGCAGTACGTAACCGGGATGGCGGCAATGGTTGAACGTCTGACGGTGATGCTGGTGAGCAACCGGGACCTTCGTCTTGAGGAGCAGGGGCCGCCGGAGCTACGTCAAGTGATTGCGGCAATGAACCGCCTGGCCGACCAGCGTGATCATAAGATTGACGAGATCGAGGAACAGATTACTGACCAGCAGTCCATGTATGCGGCGATATGCGAGAGTTCCAAGCCAGGGACCGATCTTGATCGGCCCTTAAGCACGCTGGTTTATGCTGCATTTGACACCGAGACCACCGGTCTGCAGCCGAGCGAGGGGGATGAAATCATCCAGATCGGTGCGCTGAGGGTTGCAAATGGATCGCTTTATCTGGATGATACATTTGAAAAGCTGATTGATCCCGGACGTCCCAGAACAGGTCATAGGAAATTTGTTACTTTCCAGTCGCCCAATTTGGGACTTGCCCCAGGCTTGTGCGTTGTCGTATGATCACAATGCTTATAAGTAGAAGTCGAAATTGCATTTTTTGAAACCGCAGCAGCAAAGGAGACCGATTTGGATTTGAAAGATATTCGCAAAAAAGCGAAAGGGATTATGGGTGGACGGTGCCGTATGTGCCCGAGCTGTGATGGCCGGGCCTGCGCGGGCGAGGTTCCCGGTATGGGCGGCAGTGGGACTGGAGCCTCATTCAAAAATGCGGTGAGTGCCCTTGCTGAAGTCACCCTTAATATGCGGGTGATACATGATGTGATTGACCCTGACCTAAACTGCCAAGTGCTTGGTGAGAATTTGAGTCTGCCGGTCTTGGGGGCGCCAGTGGCCGGGGTGCAAATCAATATGGGCTGTGAAGACGTAACCGAGGCCGAGTACTGCCTGGAGTTCGTCGCCGGGTGCGCCGATGCCGGAGCCCTGGGCTGCTTTGGCACTGCAGTGCCGGAATTTTTTATTGAAGCCGGTTTGGCGGCGCTTCACAAGACAGGCGGCAAGGGTATCCCGGTGCTTAAACCGTTTGAGGAAAAAATCCTTTTCCCCGAACTGGATCAGGTGGCTGAGGCCGGTGCACCTATGGTGGGCATGGATCTGGATGCCGCGGGTTTGATCACCCCACGCTTACACGGCCGTCCGGTTTATCCCAAAACACCGGCACAGCTGAAAAACATCGTGGAGCATACGGATCTACCCCTGATTCTAAAGGGCATCATGACCCCTGATGAAGCCCAGCTTGCGGTGGATGTGGGGGCAAAGGGCATTGTGGTTTCCAACCATGGCGGCCGGGTGATGGACCACCTGCCCGGGACGGCTGCCGTATTGCCGGCTATCGCGGATAAAGTGAAGGGTCAAATAACCATTTTGGTGGACGGCGGAATACGCGATGGGATTGACGTCCTCAAGATGCTGGCCCTGGGTGCAGACGCTGTTATGGTAGGAAGGCCCCTGGCAGTGGCGGTTTTGGGTGGAGGTCGGGAGGGCGCCAAGCTCTATCTGGAGAATTTAAGAAGCGAACTGTATTCAGCCATGATCCTGACTGCATGCAATTCGATAGATTCCATCGGGAGGCACATCCTGTATCAAGGATGACCTATCCAAAATCATGTTCCTTTTCGAGACTGGCAGATGTATCATTGCGTTTAGGATTTCTTATTTTTAGGTTTACAAGTGTTTGGAAACTAGTTTAAATTGAAACCTAGAAGCTGCAATTAGCGCTTAGCCGTTAGCACTTAGCCCTACAATATAAGTCGTTTACGGAGAAACAGCTCAGCATCAGAAAGCGAAAGTCGCAATACAGGAAAAACTGATACAACTCATTTACATCATTAAGCTAACGGCTAATAGCTTAAAAGCTAACTGCTGTTTTTAGGTGAAACGAAGGCGACGAAAAAATAGTCCACGAAAACTTAACCGAGGGATGACCAAGGAACCTTAAATGGAGGGGGGATGTTCAACCGGAAAGACCCTGTCTACATGTTGATTATTATCTTCTTTTGTCTTTTTCCCGTATCGGCATACACCTATCCGTCTCAAGACCCTTCACCGATTCAATACCAGGGCTCTGGTAAAATTCAACATAATCAAATTGAACTTTCTGAGAAAGAAAAAGCCTTTCTCCAATCCCATCCAGTTATACGGCTTGGTACTGACGAAACATGGGAGCCTTTTGTCTCTAAGGGGACAGACGGCATCCTGCAAGGGGTTGATGTTGACTTCGTACAAACCATAAACGAAACAAGCGGTTCGAACATCCAATTGGTCACAGGTCAATGGGCGGACATGGTTATAAAAGCCAAAAACCGTGAAATTGACGGTCTGGTGACTTCTGCCCCTCTGAAAGCCAGAGAGCCTTTTTTCAACTTCTCGGAGGTTTATGTTTCAGAATTCATGCTTGTCATTGTTCCATCTCATGGTGCCTCTGAGATTAATGACATCAGCGACTTATCAGGAAAAACTGTGGCGATTCAGAAAGGAAATGAAGCATATGCAGCACTCTTAGAATCGTATCCGACCATCAAAGTTATGGAAGCGGATTCTGGTATCGAAGCAACCAAAATGGTCGTGGAAGGAAAGGCAGACGCAAGCATTACGGGTACATCAACCTATAAAACTGTTCACAGGCACTTTTTGCAGTCCATTAAAATTGGCTATGTTGCTTCGGAAAAACCGTTGGATTTAGTCTTTTCTATTCGTAAAGACTGGCCGGAATTAATATCAATCATTAACAAAAGTCTCGCGTCTATACCGCAGGAAACAGTAAATGCCATTTACCTGCGTTGGTTTGGAGTGAACCCTCCAGAACCCGGCATTCCGGGGAAACCCTCCATAAAGACGATCATAGTTGATAACTATTATCCCTATACCTTTGTAAATGAAAACGGGGAGCCAGACGGGTTCAGTGTTGATTTGATGAGAGCCGTTGCGGAAGTAATGGGTTTTAAATTCGGGATAAATGTCGATTCCTGGGAGCAGGCTAGAAATGGGCTGAAGACGGGAGCCATAGATTTTCTCCCGATGATGGCTTATTCCAAAGAAAGAGATAAAACGTTTGATTTTTCAGCACCACATACCATTGCTTATGATGCCTTTTTTACCAGGAAGAACTCCCCAGAGATAAAAACATTAAATGATCTCCGGCAAAAAAAAAATCATTGTCATGAAAAATGACCAGGCCCATGATTATCTGCGTTCCCTGGATTACATAAAAGATGATCAATTGTTACTCACAGAGGATTTACAGGACGCCCTCAGGATGTTGGCATCTGGGAAGGGAGATGCAGCACTGATGCCAAAACTGGTTGGATTGATTTTTATTAAGAAGCTCAACCTCAGAAACCTGGCATTGGCGCCACTTGTTGTTGAAGAATACAAGAGGCCATTTAGTGTTGCTGTAAGTGAAGGGAATCAAGAACTCTTAGAACGAATCAACCAAGGTTTGAGCATTTTAAAGGAAACCGGGCAGCAAAAAGAAATATTTGAAAAGTGGTTTGGGATTTTTAAATCTCCCGAGATATCTTTTACTGATGTATTGAAGGTTCTTTTTTAGTTTTTTCTTGCTCTTGTTTTGATTGGGGCAGTTTTATCCTTTTGGTTCGCAGCTCTGAAGAGGCAGGTATCGATACGAACAAAAGACCTTAAGGAAGAAATTGAAGAGAGGAAAGGGGTCGAGGAGGCCCTGAGGGAGAGTGAACTTTCGTATCGGACACTTGCTGAGAACCTTCCCGGATTGGTGTATAGAGTACTTATTAGGGAAAAAGGCCGAATGCAATTTTTTAATGACATGCTGCAAACCATGACTGGATATAGAACAGGCGAATTGAAAAAAGGTGAAATTTGTTCAATTGAACCCTTGATTCTTCCCGAAG
>Ga0307929_1001080_pt1 | contig 22761 bp, 19 predicted proteins | sample AceLakmetage1330_FD_203160 | JGI IMG/M metagenome (GOLD analysis project Ga0307929, IMG submission 203160) | Saline water microbial communities from Ace Lake, Antarctica - #1330 | ecosystem: Environmental > Aquatic > Non-marine Saline and Alkaline > Saline | place: Antarctica: Ace Lake...
ACATCCCCTGGGGGGTGTAGGCGTATTTATTGGTGGTCACCCGGCTGATGGTGGATTCGTGCATCTCTATGTCTTCGGCAACGTCTTTGAGTATCATGGGCTTTAAATGGGCAACGCCATGGTCAAAAAAATCCCGTTGGAATTTGATAATGCTTTCCATCACCGCATAAATGGTTTTCTGTCGCTGGTGAATGCTTTTAATCAACCAGGAGGCTGCCTGCATTTTTTCATGGAGATAGGCCTTGGCATCCTTGGGTATTTCCGTGCCGTTGGAGATGGACTCCTTGTAGTAGCGGTTGATTTTCAGCTTGGGAAGGCCATCATCGTTCATGACAACCTTGTAATCATCGCCATCCTTATATACATAGATATCCGGCAGAATGTAATGGGGCTCTTCCGAGGAAAATTCTCGTCCGGGCTTGGGCTCCAGATATTTAATCACATTGACGCAGGCGATCACGTTTTCAATGGTGATGTTCAGGGCAGTTGCTATTTTTTTATAATTTTTATTTTCAAGGTTTTTAATGTGTTTTGAGATGATTCTTTCAAGGACGGGGTTGTCAATGCCCAATCGTTTGACCTGGATGAGCAATGCCTCTTTAAGGTCCCGGGCGCACACACCGGGGGGGTCAAAGGTCTGCATGGTTGTGAGAACGGTTTCCACGGCTTCCACCTCAACGCCACCGGCTTCGGCAATTTCTTCAATGGAGGCCCTCAAATATCCGTCAATATTGAGGTTGCCAATGATCAAGCTGCCGATTTGTTCTTCTGCTTCCAAGGGACTGTTCATGAGCAACTGCCACTGCAGGTGTGCTTCCAGGGTGGTTTTCTGGCTGGTGAAGGCCTCGTAGTTGGGGGCTTCCTGATGATCTCTTTCCGTGTGAACCCGGCCGGTGGAACTATATTCATTGATATAACTGTCCCAGTCAATGTCATCCCGGACCTTCTCATCAATGGTGACTTCTTTAACTGGCTCTTCCGTGGGGGCAGCAGGCGCCTCTTTTTCCACATGCTGATTTTCTTCCGGCGTATCTTCCAGCGCTTCTTCCAGTGCGGGATTCTCTTCCATCTCCTGCTGTATCATACCGGCAAGCTCCAGGCGGGACAGTTGGAGCAGTTTAATGGCCTGCTGCAACTGGGGAGTCATCACCAACTGTTGAGTCAAAGTTAAATTTTGTTGAAGTCCAAGTACCATATCAGAGTTTAAAGTCATCTCCCAAATAGATTTTACGTGCCAACTTGCTTGATGTGATTTTTTCGGGGGTGCCCGATTCAATCACAGTTCCCTCGTTCATGATATAAGCGGTGTTGCAGACACAAAGTGTCTCCCGTACATTGTGATCGGAAATGAGAACGCCGATGCCTTTTTTTGTCAGTTGAATAATTATTTGTTGGATATCTGCCACGGCAAGGGGGTCAATACCGGCAAAGGGTTCATCCAACAGGATAAAGAGCGGATCAGTGGAAAGGACCCTGGCAATTTCAAGTCTTCTGCGTTCTCCGCCGGAAAGTACGCTTGCCTTTTGATGGGCAAGGTTGAAAATACCCAATTCTCTCATGAGCGCATCTGTTCTTCCAAGAATATTCAGGGGCGGATCAGGCAATACCTCCAAAACAGCGGTGATATTTTGTCGAACGGTGAGCTTTTTGAAAATGGATGCCTCCTGGGGAAGATACCCGATGCCGTTTCTTGCCCTCATGTACATTGGATAGTCTGTAATTTCCTCCCGGTCAAGGAAAACCTTGCCTTCATCGGGTTTTATCAGTCCCACGGCCATGTAAAATGTGGTGGTTTTTCCGGCACCATTGGGACCCAGCAGGCCGGTTACCTCACCGTGCTTCACACAAATATTCACATCTTTTACAACGGTTCTGCCATTATAAATTTTTATCAGATGTTGGAGACTCAATTCCGGCATGATTAATTTGTTCCAGGTTTGGGGGTATTGGAATCAAAAAAAGCCTCCACCCGTCTGGTTTCCCCCCCTTCTACGATCACGCGACGGGTGTCCTGGAACAGGGTGATTTTTTTACCAGTGACATAATTTTTACCTGATAGAACTGTGGGGGATTTCCCCGTGAGCACAATGGTTCTCTGGGTGGTGTTGTACACGGCCTTATCTGCGGTTGCTGTGGCATCCTTCTGGATTACCTTGACATTGCCCGTAGCAATGAGTTGCTTGACGTTGTCATCGGGCGCTTGCGTATCTTCTTTTGCTGCCCGTATTTTTTTTTCTGCTTCGGAATAGAGCAGCACTTTGACATGGTCTGCGTATATGGTGGCATCCAGTCTTGTGGCGACCACATTTCCGGTGAACTCCACCTGGGACTTCATATCATCAAACATCATGGTGTCCGAGGTGATGTGTACTTTTTCTGCCGGGACATCTGCTGTCTTCTCCGCTGCCTGGAGCCGGGTCGGGTTGGCGATGTTGTTCAATAGGCAGGTCAGGGTCAGTGTTGTTAAAAATATTTTTTTAAGATTCAATGTTCAGCACCCTTTCGGTCATTTATTTTTTGAAAAAAACCTTCAAAATTACCCTGGAGATGCACTATATGCGCATTGAGATTCACAGTTAATTGATCTGCTGTGAGCCTTGCCTGGGGTGTCGTTAGAACTACCGGAGTCGTTGAAAATATTATATGTCTTTTCTTTTCATATTGCAACCGGTCAGTTTCCAGACGCCGGTTTTGGTGACGGACCACCACGGTATCGGAAAAGGTCATATCCTGGGTTTCGGTGTCAATGCTCCCCGACCGGGATGTTAGATGAATTTCTCCGCCGTTGGTGAGGAAAAAATGGACCGAAACATCCTTTAAAACAGCCAGGTGTTCTTCCTTTAAAATGCGGGCAGATGTGGCATCCAGGGTCCATTCTTTAATGCCGTTTCGGGTGGATGTCTGGCGCATAACCCCAAGGGCAACCAAGGTCTTGGAATCAATGCCGATGTTTTTTATCACCTGGTCCTTTGAGGTGATGCGGTTGACAAAATACAGAGAAATAAGCGCTGTCATCACGCACCCCATGAGAATGGCCAGGGTAAAAAGGAGCCTGTTCCTGCCTTGGAGACCTGATTTCATGCCAGAAATTCCTGAATCGTTTTTTCCCACACTCCTTTTGCCTTGAGGATCGTTTCACATACCTCACGCACGGCCCCATGGCCGCCTTTGCAGGTGGTGATGCCATGGGCCCGGGAGCGAAGTTCAAAGGGGGCATCGCTGACGGTGAAAAAAAGGCCCGCAGTGTTATAAACGGCAAGGTCCGGGAGATCATCACCCATGAAGGCGGTGCAAGCGGCCGGAATATTTGTGCGGGTAAGAATGGTTTCAAAAACCTTTGATTTGTCTTTAACGCCCTGAAAAACAAGGTCTATACCCAGATCCCGGCATCGAATGAGCAAGGCATCGGACTGTCTGCCGGTGATGATCCCCACCTTTACACCGGCTTTCATCAGCAGGCGCAACCCCAGTCCATCCCTGACATTAAAGGTTTTGATTTCAGCCCCCGTGTCAGAGTAGATCACACTGCCATCGGTCAATACCCCATCCACATCCAGTAACAGCAATTGGATCTCTGCCTTATTATTGATTGGCATCATCATAGAGCTGCCTTGATTTTGACCAGGGAGATCAAAAGGGCTTCCATCTCGTGGAGAGGGATGGAGTTGGGGCCGTCACACAGAGCCGCATCGGGGTTGGGATGGGTCTCAATGAACAGGCCATCTGCCCCGGTGGCCATGGCGGCCCGGGCCAGGGTGGGGGCAAATTTTCTTTCTCCGGCAGATGCGGTTCCCTTGCCCCCGGGCAGTTGAACGCTATGGGTGGCATCAAAAATTACGGGGACCCCCATCTCCTGGATGATCTCAATAGCCCGGAAGTCCACCACCAGATTATTGTATCCAAAGCTGGTACCCCGTTCGGTGATACTCACTTGTTGGCACCCGGCAGACCGGGCTTTTTCAATAATGTTTTTACAATCCCAGGGGGCAAGGAATTGCCCTTTTTTGATGTTCATCGGTTTGCCTGTTTGGGCTGCCGCCACAATGAGATCTGTCTGACGACATAAAAAAGCCGGGATCTGGATAAAATCAAGAATCTCAGCCGCTTTTTCTGCCTGTTCTGGCAGGTGAACATCGGAGATTACTTTTACGCCCAGATCTTGTTTGATTTTCTTGAGGATTTCAAGCCCCTCATCCATGCCCGGCCCCCTAAAGGCATCAAAGGCGGTTCTATTGGCCTTGTCAAAGGAGGCTTTAAAAATAAAGGGGATGTCCAGTTTGTGGGTGAGTTCAGCCAGGACCTGGGCCACCTGGTATGTGGTGTCATAATTTTCAATGACGCAGGGGCCAGCAATGAGAAAAAAAGGGGCTTTTCCCTTGGGATCTATGTTTTGTAGAAAATGATTCATTGATTTTGTCACCGTAATCTTTTAGTTGTTAGGTTCTTTAAAACCTATATTTCCAGGGGGTAAAAGTCAACAATGGAAAAGACCTTGATAACTTGTGCCAGAGCTGCTATTTTATTCAAGATTTTTGGTTTTAATGCTAACTTACTGAAAAGATAGGACCTATTAATGAGGAAATTCCTTTTTTTTATATTTATTCTGTTTGTGATTCTTCCCTGTGGCTGGCTGCTTTTCAATGAATTTGAGCAAAAAGAACCCGACATATCCATGGCGCTGCCTTCGCCCTATTTAAAGCGATCCTATGAGATATCTTCCTCCATCACCGAACGGGGCACCGGACTCAAACAGGTGAAGATCATCATTGCCCAGGGGAATAAAAAAAAGGTTTTGCTGGATAAAAAATATCCCTTTATGGGATATCAATCCCTTTTGATGGGGGGGGGTGAGTACACAGAAATCTTTTCCGTACCGGTGGAGTCCTGGAAGTACGGCATGGTGGATGGAGATGCCGTCATAACTGTGGAAGCCTGGGACCATTCCTGGAATGGATGGAAGCGTGGAAACAGGGCCTTTGAAGAACGAAAGGTTGTTATTGATACTAAGCCCCCCCGCATTGAGGTGTTAACCAAGGTGCACAATATTTCCAAAGGGGGGGCAGGGCTTGCCTTGTACCGTCTTTTTGAACCTGGCATTGAAAGTGGTGTTCGGGTGGGTAAAAATTATTTTCCTGGTTATTCCGGCCTATTTAAAGACCCTGATGTGTACACGGTTTTTTTTGCACTGGGCCACCTCCAGGGGCCGGGAACAGAAATTTTTATCCAAGCCGTTGATTCAGCTGGAAACATGGCCAAAAGAGGATTCTATCACTACATCAGGGATAAGCGGTTTAAAAAGGATACCCTGAATATTTCCGATGAATTTCTCGCCCGGAAAATGCCGGAATTTGATCTCAGGGAAAAAGAGGCAGATTTTTTGAAGGCTGCCAATCCCGATCTCGAAAAGTTCATTTATATTAATCAGACGCTGAGAAAAGAAAATATTCAAACGGTGCTGGCACCCTTGACAGGCTCTGAGCATACCTTGCTGTGGAAGGGAAAATTTTTAAGACTTTCCGGGTCCGCTAACCGGGCAGGCTTTGCAGATCATAGAACTTACAAATACAATGGAAAAACCATTGACAAACAATATCACATGGGCATAGATCTGGCCTCGGTGTCCCGGGCACTGGTACCCGCAGCCAATACCGGTATTGTGATGACCACAGATAATGTGGGGATTTTTGGCAATATGGTCATGATTGACCATGGACTGGGGGTGGCCACCCTTTATTCCCATCTTTCTTCCATCAGTGTAAAAAAGGGAGACCATGTTAATAAAGGGGATATCATCGGTCGTACCGGTGCCACCGGCCTTGCCGGGGGCGATCACCTTCATTTTGGGGTGGCCATACACAATATTTTTGTTAACCCTTTGGAGTGGTGGGATATGTCATGGTTGAAAAATAATGTTCTTGATAAAATAGAAGGTGTGAAATCACAATTATAATTAATAGGGATAGCTTGCTTTTACATTCGGTCTCTGGACTGTGGTCAGATTTGGCGTATTCTGGCCCCGTGTTCCACTTAACCGGGGTGTAAAACCAGGTACAATAAGGATCAGGTGTATAGATGGGTGAATTCAAGGTCAATAAGACCTATGCTGAAATCAATGAAAAAATAAAATCGGGCAAAGCCGTTGTGGTGACTGCGGAAGAGATCATTGGTATTGTCAAAGAGAACGGAGCCGTGGAGGCCGCGGCCCAGGTGGATGTAGTAACCACCGGCACCTTTGCCCCCATGTGCTCTTCCGGTGCATTTTTGAACATCGGTCAATCCACCCCTTCGGTGAGAACCACAAAAACCTGGTTTAATGATGTGCCTGCCTATTCCGGCGTGGCGGCTGTGGATTGTTTTTTGGGGGCCACTGAAGTGAGCACTGATGATCCCTTGAATAAAATTCATCCCGGTGAATTTAACTATGGCGGTGGTCATGTGCTCCAGGATCTGGTCGCGGGTAAAAAAATTGAGGTGCGTGCCGAAAGTTATGGTACGGACTGTTATCCCAACCGAAAAATTGAAAAGATCATGACCCTGGCAGACATGCCCCAGGCCATCATGTGCAACCCCAGAAACGGATATCAAAATTATAATTGCGCCATCAACCGCACCGATAAAACAAAATACACCTACATGGGTACTTTAAAGGCGGGCATGGCCAATGCCAATTATTGCTCTGCCGGACAATTGAGTCCGCTGTTCAATGATCCCTATCTTAAGACCATTGGCATTGGTACGCGGATTTTCCTTGGGGGGGCACAAGGGTATGTGTCCTGGAGCGGTACCCAACATAAATCAGATGTTCAGCGGGGGCTTAACGGCACGCCACTGACCTCTGCCGGTACTCTTTTTGTCATGGGCAATCTTAAAGAGATGTCACCGGAGTGGCTGGTGGGACAGAGTATCCGGGGATATGGGGTGTCTCTTTCCATGGGCCTTGGCATTCCCATTCCCATTTTAAATGAGGAGATGGCAAAATTCACAGCGGTGAGTGATGAAGGCCTTTTTACCCAGGTGGTGGATTATGGTCATGATTATCCCAATGCCATTTCCAAGAGTTATGGCCAGGTCAGTTATGCGGAGTTAAAAAGCGGCAGCATCATGATCCAAGGTAAGGAAATTCCCACGGTGCCTTTGTCCAGCATGATCAAGGCCCGGAAAATTGCCATGTTACTCAAGGAATCCATTAAAAACGGTACCTTTCTCCTGGGAGAACCCCAGCATATTTTTTAACATAAAAAAGGGTGTAACCCATTGAAAAACCAAAGTATTGCTCCGGCTGTCGGGGTGGAAAAAAAAACCAAAGGTGCCCTGCGGGAAAACGTAGAAGCCATACTTATTGCCATAGTTCTGGCCCTTTTTATCCGGACCTTTGTGGTGCAGGCCTTTAAAATTCCTTCGGGTTCCATGAAAAACACCCTGCTCATTGGGGATCATATTCTGGTGAGTAAATTTATTTACGGCATAAAAGTGCCCTTCACCGACGGGTACACCCTGATTCCGGTGAAAAATCCCAAACGGGGGGATATTGTGGTGTTTAAATATCCCGAAGATCCGGACAAGGATTTTATTAAACGGGTGGTGGGGGTTGCCGGGGATACCATTGAGATTAAGAATAAAAAACTTTATGTCAATGATCAACTCCAGGATCATAAGGCCTTTGCCATATATAAGGATCCCCATGTGATTCCCCCCAAATTCAGTAGACGGGACACCCTTCCCAAGGAGACGGTGCCGCCCCATTCACTTTTTGTCATGGGGGATAATCGAGACAACAGCCATGACAGCCGGTTCTGGGGTTTTGTGGATCTTAAGGCGGTGAAGGGTAGGGCCTTTATCATTTATTGGTCCTGGAACAGCGAAGAATTCGGTGTGCGCTGGAATCGCTTGGGACATTTTTTAAAATAACAGGAATAATCACACCATGCGATTTGAACATAAAGATCTTCTGGACATCAACTCCCTTTCCCCCCAGGATATCACCATGATTTTGGACACGGCAGAGGGGATGAAGGAGATTAACAAACGGCCGGTTAAAAAGGTGCCCACCCTGCGGGGTAAGACCATTGTTCTTTTTTTCCAGGAACCCAGCACCCGCACCAAGCTCTCCTTTGACATTGCGGCCAAGCGTCTGAGTGCCGATGTTATTTCCATTTCCACCGGCTCCAGCAGCATTGTAAAGGGCGAAACCCTCATTGATACGGTGAAAAACCTGGAGGCCATGAGTCCGGATATAATTGTCATGCGTCACTCCGCCTCCGGGGCGGCCCAGCTCATTGCCAGAAAATTATCCCCTTCCGTGGTTAATGCTGGAGATGGGCTTCATGCCCATCCCACCCAGGCATTGCTGGATATGATGACCGTGCGGGAGAAAAAGGGGAAAATCGAAGGGCTTAAAATTGCCATCATCGGGGACATTGCCCACAGTCGGGTGGCCCGCTCCAATATCAACGGGTTTACCAAAATGGGTGCCACCGTGAATGTCACAGCCCCGGGTACTATGATTCCCAAGGGCATAGAAACACTGGGGTGCCATGTGGCACCGGACATTGAGTCCTGTGTGGAAGGGGCAGATGTGGTGATGATGCTGCGCATCCAGAAAGAACGCCAGGAGAGAATTCTATTTCCATCGGAAAGGGAATATGCCTCTCGTTTCGGCCTGACACGGGAGCGCCTGGCTCTGGCCCGTATGGATGCCATTGTCATGCATCCGGGTCCCATGAACCGGGGAGTGGAAATTGCCAATGGGGTAGCAGATGGTAACAGATCTGTGATCCTGGAGCAGGTAACCAATGGGGTGGCCCTTCGCATGGCTGTATTTTATCTGGTGGCAGGAGGAAAAAAATATGCTGACAAGGATTAAGGGCGCAAAAATTGTAGATCCCGGCAACATGGACGGTGTGTATAAAGATATCATCATCCGGGATGGCCTTATTGACGCATTAATTGAGCCTGAGGAAGCGTTTGACCTGGGAGAGGTGGCAGAAATTAAGGAAATTGACGCCACGGGTATGGTTGCTGTTCCCGGCCTCATTGATTTGCATGTGCACTTACGGGAACCGGGCCACGAATACAAAGAAACCATTGAAACGGGTGCCAAGGCCGCTGTGCGGGGGGGATTTACCATCATCTGTCCCATGCCCAACACCTCCCCTGTGAATGATAACAGCCAGGTTACCGCCTATATTGTGAACCGGGCCAAGGAACTGGGGTTATGCCGTATTCTGCCTGTGGGGGCCATCACCCATGGGCTTGAGGGAAATACCCTTGCCGAGTATGGGGATATGCAGCAAAAGGGCATGGTGGCCATTTCTGATGACGGCCGACCTGTTGCCGATGCAAGGGTGATGCGCCGGGCCATGGAGTACGCCAATGGACTTGATTTGCCCGTGATCTCCCATGCCGAAGATTTATCTCTGGCCCGGAATGGTGCCATGAACGAAGGCATCACCGCCACAGTTTTGGGGATTAAAGGCATTCCCAATGCCGCAGAAAGTGTTATGGTCATGCGTGATATAGCCCTTGCGGAGCTTACCGGTGCCCGGATTCACATTGCCCATGTGAGTTGTGAAGAGTCCGTGGATGCCATCCGCCATGGCAAGGCCCGGGGGGTGAGGGTGACGGCGGAAACCGCTCCCCATTACTTCACCCTCACCGACGAGGCCGTGGCCCAGTATGACACCCATGCCAAAATGAACCCGCCCCTTCGCACGGAAAAAGACCGTCAGGCCATTATTGAGGGGTTGGTGGACGGTACCCTGGATATCATTGCCACGGACCATGCCCCCCATTCTCCCCTGGAAAAAGAGGTGGAGTTTGACCGGGCCGCCTTTGGTATTGTGGGGCTTGAAACATCCCTTGCGTTATCCCTTGGGTTGGTGCAGGAGGGGAAACTTTCCCTTTCCCAGTTAATTGAAAAAATGTCCAAAAATCCGGCTGCCATTTTGGGCATTGACAATGATCTGAAACCGAATAATCCGGCGGACATAACCCTTATCGATCTGGAAGCCTATCACACCATTGACCCGGATACTTTTTTTTCCAAGGGGGTGAATACGCCTTTTGTGGGATTTAATGTCAAGGGTGAGGCCTGGATGACACTGGTGCAGGGCAGGGTGGTTTTTGAAAAAGAGGTTTAATGAAAAAAATTCGGCATCCTTCATTCACTGGTTGACACTTGCCCAAGGCATTCCCTTATTTTTCGGGAATCTCTTTAAAAAAGTGTCAACTATTTTTGGGGTAATATGAAGGGTGCCAAAAATTCGTTATAAGTACCCGCGCATATATTCTTCAAGATAAAACATATAATATTCATTGAATACTGAAAAACATATGTGTGGGTACTTAAGTAAACGGTTTGGCGTTAAGGCGATGCTGAGTGATGGTTCAAAGGATAATGTTTTCCTGATTTCCAGACCTGATCATGATCATCAGAGCTGATAAAAGGTGTGGAAAATATGTATCCGGCCCTATGAAAAACTTTAAAAATGGTCAGAATAAATAACACACAGACTTCAATGGGCCATTGAACCTTGAGGTATTGACCTAACAAAAAGGAGACGGCATTCCTCCTCCACTGAACCAAAGATTCAGAAGGGGGTTACAGCCGTATTTAGATGAATACTTGTTCCGCAAATATACTGGTGGTGGATGATGAACTGAGCATGCGAGAGCTTCTGGATGTGATGCTCACCCAGGAGGGTTATGGGGTTTCCCTTGCCAACAACGGAAAACAGGCCCTTAAATTTATTGAAAAGAAATCCTTTGATATGATTCTGTGTGATATCCGTCTGGGGGATCTCACCGGGCTTGACATCCTGCGGGCGGCTAAACAGAAAGATTCAGACACCGTGGTGATCATGATCTCCGCCTTTTCCACCACCGAGGTGGCGGTGGAGGCCATGAACGAGGGTGCCTTTGATTTTGTTCCCAAACCATTTGATACCAAAGAGCTCAAACGTTCCATTGAAAAGGGCCTGACACTCAAACGCCCTGACTGCCTTCGGGGAAAGCGTTCTTTAAAAGAGGGAGGCCTCCCCCATTTTGGAAAAATTATTGGGGACAGTTCGGGCATGGTGCGCATATACCAGCTAATTCGTCAGATAGCCAACACCAAAACCAATGTGCTGATCTCCGGAGAAAGTGGCACAGGTAAAGAACTCATTGCCCGGGCCATCCATGATTTAAGTGACCGCAAAGATAACCCTTTTGTGGTGGTAAATTGCGCTGGCATCCCAGAAACCCTCATTGAAAGCGAATTTTTTGGCCATGTCCGGGGATCTTTTACCGGGGCGGTTTCTGATAAAAAAGGCTTGTTTGAGGCGGCCCACCAAGGTACCATTTTCTTGGATGAAATTGGGGAACTCACCCCCATGCTCCAAGTGAAGTTGTTGCGGGTGGTGCAGGAAACTTCTGTGAAACCCGTGGGGGGTACAACCGAAATCCCTGTGAATGTCCGCATCGTCTCCGCCACCAATAAAAAATTGGAAAATGAGGTGGTTGACGGCACTTTCCGGGAGGATCTTTTTTTCCGGCTTAATGTGATTCCCATCAAGGTACCGCCGTTGCGGGATCGATCCGGGGATATTACTCTCCTGGCAAATCATTTTATTGAAAAATATTCAGCAAAGATGAACAAGGATATTTCCCGGATATCCTCCTATGCACTGAATTTTTTAAACCAGTACACCTTTCCCGGTAATGTGCGGGAGTTGGAAAATTTGATTGAACGCAGTGTGGCCCTGTCTTCCACCAATATCATTTTGCCGGAAAGTTTGACTATCTCCACCCATAAACGACGCCGATGGATTGAAGGCATCAAGGAGAAACGGTTTGATCTGGAGGAGGTGGACAAGGGGGTGGATCTGGATGAAATTTTGTTTTCCATTGAAGGGGCGTATTTAAAAAAGGCCATGGAGATTTCCGGGGGGAATAAGAGCCGGGCGGCTGAGTTATTAGGGATGAATCTGCGATCTATTCGGTATCGTCTTGGTAAGCAGGAGGATTCGGATGGGAAAAATTCATGAGACCACGGACACATCGGTGATGATCTTAGGCATATTTAAAGGCGCTTTGCTTAAAAAAGGGCTTTTTTTTTTCATCGGATTGCTTATTTCCGTCTATTTTTTCCGCATGGCATTTAAGAATATTCCGCTGCATGAATTAAAAGCAAGCATCAGCCAGATCAATTATTATTACATATTCTGGGCGGTGGTGTCAGTTCTTCTCGGCTGCATTTTACGCACCCTGCGCTGGAAAATATTGTTGTCCCATAAAATTAAATTCTCCACCTGTTTTCATATTCTGATGGCAGGATTTTCTCTAAACTGTATTCTTCCGGGAAGATTGGGTGAGGTGGCACGCCCTGTCCTGATTGCCCAAAAGACAAAGACTTCCTTTCCTGGGGCAGTTTCATCGGTACTCCTTGAGCGTTTGTTTGATCTGTTCACCCTGCTGGTTCTTTTTTCTTTTCTTATTTCCTGGATTCCCATTCCTGAATCCCTGTCCTATTCCTTTGGTAAATATGAGTTTAACAGTGCCTTATTAAATAGTCTTGCATGGTGGATGATTAAACTTTTTTGTGTGTTGTTGGGGGCGGTCTTATTGTTGGCTTTTAAGCGCACAAGAAAAGTTTTTGCTATAATCATTTCTGCAGCTTTAAAATATGTTTGTATCTTTCCAAAAAAAATTGCTGATATTTTAAAGCGATTTCTGCTGAATCCCTTGACCATGTTCATTCATTATTTTGTCACAGGCATTGAGGCAATCAAAACGCCCATGGCCTTTATTTCTGTCATGGGGTTGTCTTTTGGCACATGGTTTGTTCAAGCACTTTCTTTTTTGATGGTGGCCAGGGCTGTACCCGGCATTTCCCTTGGGTTTGTGGAAATGGCCTTTGTGATGGTTGTTATTTGTTTTTTTATTGCTATTCCCTCTGTTCCCGGTTACTGGGGGGTGTGGGAAGCGGGTGGGATGTTTGCCATGCTGGTGTTTGATATTCCTCGATTTGATGCTGCCGGGTATCAGCTGATTAATCATGCGGTGCAGATATTTCCAATTATGGTTGTTGGGTGTTTTTCTGCTTGGTTTATTGCATTTGCTGGGAAGGAGGATATTTCTGAATGACTTTGCGCTTTAAAATCGCTACCCAGTAGGAAGAAGAGGGGGGCCATTTTAAATCAGGGGCCCAGCTATATAGGGTTTTCTCCTCACCCATGTCCACAAGGCCCACCATCTCATAACTTTTATTTCTGTACGCTTCAAACCATTTAAATATCAACTCATGGGAATCGGGCCTGACCAGCCATGAAAGCTGATGGCGTAAAAATATTATATATTCCGGGGGATTGGATTCTATCTCATAGATCATTTTTTTTTGCATCTGTAATGCAAATTCATGATTTTCCATTAAGGGGTACATGTAAATAAAACCCGTTGCAGCTGGACGATCTGAGTAGAAATAAATCTGCGGCTCAGACCCAATGACAGCTATTTTATCATTTTTTCGGGTATGCGTCTTTATGTATTGGGCGATTTCAACGGACTCAGGAAACGGATTGACTGAATACATCGATCTGCAGGCCTGCAACGGTGTCATTTCCAATAGAAATTCTTTTTTATGGTAGATTGATATGGATACACAAAAAAAAGCGATAATCATGGACAGGGCTATTTTGACAGTGGTGGATTTTTTTTTACAGAGCATTTCAATCAGGAAGTGCATTGCAAAACCGGCGCATATTGAAGCGGCTGGAAGCAACAAAATAAAATAATGAGGTCTGGGGATCCTTCAAAAGCACTTTACACTTTTTTTGATCATTCCCCATTTGCAGGTGCTTTTTTCAAAAGACTGTAAAGTACTTTTGAGGTCATATGAAGGATGGCAAAAAATCGTATGCAAATTGATCTTTTATGCATCATGGCTATTTTCCCAGGGATTCTTGTTGTCGTTTACTATCTTCCATCGCATTGTAAAGATGTTCCTGGATTGAAAAATTATTCGGATCAAAATCAAGTGCTTTTCTAAAAAAAAGGATAGCCTTCTGAAAATTGCCCAAGCGTGCCAACAGAGTTCCATGGTTCTTATATGCTTGGGCATATCCTGGTTTGTATTCAATGGCTTTTTGAAAGTATTGCAATGCTTTCTCAATATTGCCTTTTCGAGCCATGGCAATGCCGAGGCTGTTGTATACCTTGGCATCTTTTGGTGAAAGTTCCAACCCCTTATTAAAGTTTGCTATGGCTGCATCAATTTTGCCATAGCTCATGAATAAAAGACCCCGATTATGATAAGGCTCTGAGTAGTCTGGCTTAAGTTTGATTGCCTTATTATAAAGATAGATTTTTTTATCAAAAAAACTATCGTCCAGTGTGACTCCCCAATTGTTACAGGCAAGCCAGTTATTGTCGGTTACTTCTGCTGCATGTTTAAACAAAGTGGAACTGTTTTTCCAGTGTAACGTCTGAAAATATGTGGTTGACATCAAGCATGTAATGGCAAGACCGGACAAAAGGTAGACTATCTTCCGGGCGTATTCATTTTGAGTGAGAAGTTGTTCTAACCCCCAGACTATTATAATGAAAAGACCAATAGACGGTATATAAGAGTATCTGTCCGCCATGGATTGCAAGCCAACCTGAACAAGACCAATTACGGGAATCAAGGTTCCCAGAAAAAAAAACCACCCCATTAATAAATAAGGTTTATTCGTTGCCGCTTTTACTATCACGAATGTAATAGATGACAGGAAAATACCTCCGGCTAAAATTTTCCATGCCGGTATAGCTTCCGGATATGGGTAAAAAACCGCAAGATTTAAGGGAAATATGATTTTAAACATATACTTTACATAAGATACTATCATATTCCCAAAACGAAGATAGATAGGATATGTTTTTAATGCTCCGATTGCAATTTCCTGTGCAGAAATAGTAATCCAAGATGTGATAATAGCCAGAGAGAGCAGGGGAATTTTTTCTAAAATCAATGATTTCACTGATCTGTGTGGGAATGTTTTATTCTTTTGCAGGTTAAATTGAAGACATTCAAAGCGTTCTAAAGGCCAGAAATCCAGAAGTAAAAGAACAAAGGGCAGGGTAACTACCATGGGTTTGGATAAAAGCCCAAGGATAAAAAATAACAATACAAATGCATATCTAAGGCATTCGGGTTTTTTTGCATACCTGACATAGGAAATCAGCGTGAGCATCCAGAACAAGGCACTTAGTACATCTTTTCTTTCTGATATCCACGCCACTGATTCAACGTGCATGGGGTGAACTGCAAATAAGAGTGCTAATAAAAAACTTTTCCACAGTGCATTGGTCATTTTGTAAAATGCCAGCATTAATAACAAACTGTTTGCCATATGAATCAGCAGAGATGTCAAATGATGCATGCCGGGATTTATGCCAAAAAGCTGACAGTCAAACATGTGAGATAACCAAGTCAACGGGTGCCAGTTGGATGCATGAGCTGTTGTAAATGCAAGATTAAAACCTCTGGCAGTGATACCCTGCTGAACCACCTGGTTATCTGTTACGTAGACTGGATCATCGTAATTTACAAAATCATAGTCAGGAAGTCTATGATAGATTGTGAGAATAAATAATACCAGGAGTAAATACAGAAACAGTCGTCTGTTTTTTTGTTCTGGCTCTGTGCTTGGAGAGTTCAATGATAAATTTTCTTTACAGATTATTTTGTGATGAAAAGAATAGCTTGCTTAAAAAAGAAATAGTTTTGAAGAAATCAGATGCATTTTTGCGAGTCTGAACTTAACGGATGTGAGTATGCAACCAAAACCATAGGTTATACTTCTTTTCAAATTTATGGATGAAGCTTCGGGAAAATATTTTGTCGGACAACTTACTTCGGCGACGGTGTTTCCAGCCCATAGCACCTGGGCCAGAATCTGATTATCAAATACAAAATCATTCGAATTTTTTTCAAAGGGTATACTCTTAAGTAAATTTCTTGAAAAAGCTCTGTATCCAGTATGGTACTCGGATAGCTTTGCTCCTGTAAAAAAATTTTCCACCAGTGTCAGAAACCTGTTGGCAATATATTTATACAGCGGCATGCCGCCTTTGAGTGCGTACCCCCCCAGTATTCTTGAACCCAGAACGCAGTCATAGAGTCCGTTCCCAATCAGTGAAGCCATGGCAGGAATGAGTTTCGGAGTATATTGGTAATCAGGATGGACCATGATAATGATATCTCCTTTGTTTTCAAGCGCTAATCGATAACAGGATTTTTGATTTCCGCCATATCCCAGGTTCTCCGTGTGGGCGTAAATAATGGTTTTTTTTAATTTTCTGGCAATATTTACTGTCTCATCATTGCTTTTATCATCTACAATGATAATCAAGTCAACAATTTCCTGTGCCATCACCTCATCATATGTTTTTTGTAAAGTTTTGGCAGCATTATATGCAGGCATAACTATAATTATTTTTTTTCCATTAAACATAAAATCTTCTTTATTAAAGAGGGTTGAAACAATCGGTGTACATATTTTGAGGATGATCATAAAAAAACGCATTCCATCTTTAACTAAACAACTACAGTATCAAATTTTTCTCAGGATGGCTGAATCTATTCCAATATTTTTTCAATGATTTGAGCAGGAAGTCGTCCCTGGTATAATTTCCCATTCACTTCATAAGCCGGTGTTCCGGTCACGCCTATTTCTATACCTCTCAGCACATCCAGTTTAATTTTATAAAAAACACCTCTATTCGTTGGGGCAGCGGCAAGCCCTTCGAAACTGACCCCGCTTTGTTGCGCAAGATCCCTTATATTCAACGTTTTTATATCTTTAGGCATATCATATAACAGGTCATTCATCTGCCAGAACCTGCCCTCCAAAGCGGCGTAGGCAGCAGCAATGGCCAGTATTCCCGAGGCAGGGTGAAGGGATTTTTTTAACAGGGGATTAAATTGCGGATTCATAGGGAAAAGCCGGTGAACCAGCCTTATTTTATCCGGATTATTTGCAATAATCTGTCTAAGATACATATGCATTTTTCTGCATTGAAAACACATGTAATCCGAATATTCAATAATAACCAGTTCTGGATTATCCGATCCGATCCATGGATCCCCCTCTTCTGTCATACCGGTAGTCATATCCGCAGTCACCTCCGGCAACGAAAAATGCCAGTAACTGGGATACACAAACGGCAGGATGGAAACAATCCCGAAAAACACCAGAAGAATCGTGGTGTGGATTTTCCAGGGCCGCCATAAAAAAGCCACATCTTTTTTTAGGGCACGGAAAAACCCTTTTTCAGGAAATCGTCTGCGGATGATCCACACCAGGTATAACAAGGTGAAGTTGATGAGGTATCCAGCCAGACATAAAATGCAATAGACCTTGATCTGAAATTTTAAAATATATGCCAGAAACAAGCTGTAACCGGAAAAAAACAGGGCCGTTATAAACAACAGCATCCAGATTCGTCGGTTTTCCGCTTCTCGAAGGTATGTAAATGACAATAGGATCAAAAAAAAACCATATCCTATAATGCCCCATACCGGTACCGGCATCCCCAGAAAGATGGAATACATGCTCTGGGACACGGTATCGCAGTTGACAGCGTCTGACACGGCACACAAACTGACATACAGCAGATCGGTGTGGACCCGGTAATGAGACACCGACGAATAGATCATATTCAGCAGTCCGGTGACTGTGATGGCTGTCACCGTCCAGAAATAAACAGGAAAAGGAAGCGGTTTTACTATGGATTTTTTAGTTCGCACAACCTGATACCTCATTCGACACAGTCGCATTAACAGTTATTGTCCACTTGTCTCTTTCTCCGGCAAAATTTGTAAGGCCTTTCCTGGGCTTGGCTTCAGCTACGGCAATGTAATAGGAGTGACTTACACTTGCTGCGTCTATGGAATAGTCATATCTGGGATCACCTTTTGGAAAGAAGAAGCCTATCGTCAGCATAAGTGTTCTTTTCAACAAAATAAGCTTCCTGTCGAATCCTGTATATGCCCCAAAACACTTTTTTGCTTCTATCAGTTTCGCTTTATATTGATAGGATAAAAAATCAGGAATGGCAATAGCCGTTAAAATTACAAGGATAGTTACCACAAGCATCCACTCAATGAGAGGGGACCTTTTTTTGTTGATCCGTTTTTTTTCATGATGTTTTCCTAAAATCATTGCGATCCAATAACTTTTTTCTTCTGTTATCCATTGTCTGATATTTCTCGTGACATAAGAGGTAGTTCTGAAAATTTTTGGGTGATCACCGGTGCAATCAAATCAACTCGAATCGGCCATTGTAGATCAATATCTACGTTTTTTTTCAATGCGTTTGATATCTTTGGTACACTGAAAGTTGATATCAAGTTTCCAGCATAAAAATTGGCTTTCTGGAGATTTCCCGCCTTAATGCTGTTTTCTATCAGAAAAAATAAATTGACCGGTTTATAAGAAAACCTTTGATACAGGCGATTAAAATAATGATCTGCTGATGTATAGTCTTCTGTCATCATCTTGGCTATCCCGGTATAAAGCAGCGATCGTTCTGTATCAGGTGCTATTTTTATCGCTTTTATCAGGTAAGTCAATGCCTTTTCAGGATCATTCTGTTTTAACAAAACAGCTGCCTTTATATTCAGGTATGCTGGCACTTCAGGTTCTCTTGAGAGCAGATAATCGACATGTTCATGAACGTCATCTATCTGATCAGATCGAAGTAACGTTAACGCAAGGTGGTATCGCATGGCATCAATATTAGAATTAATATCGAGAATTTGATGATATAATTCAATGGCTTTTTGATAGTCTTTTTTGTATTTTGCATAAATATTGGCCATGTTGGCAAGGGCCATCAACTCAGCCCTGTTGCGGGTGCTGTCCGCCAGATACATGGCTTTTTGAAACAAGACAATGGCCTGATCATAAGCCCTTATATCCACATAGTACGTTGCTGCAAGGTTCTGATACCCTCTTGCTCTTCCGGGTGATTTCTGAATAACGTCTTCCCACAGCATCTTTTCGTCTGTCCACACCAAGTTGCGGGTATATGTTCCTAACCCAAGCATGGCAATTAAAAGAATGACGGATACAATCACCACCCATCGCATCATTTTTTTTTGCCTTGAATAATGATTGATAAGCCATTTGATTCCTGCGGCCACAGGCAGGAACAAAAAAAGGGAGGGCAGGTAATTGCGATGCTCAAAAACAAGTTCCAATGCAATGACAGATGATTCAATGATATGGTTTGAAAAGAAAAAAAGAATTGCAAAGGAAATTAATGGCTGCTTTATTAGCAACCGGATGGCAATGGCAACCATTAAAATGATAATAACAATGGCAGGCAGCGTGGTCCATGGTGAAAAAAATCCGGTTGATACAGCAATCTCATGATCCAGAGACAACCGTTCGGCAATGGGATAAAAGATTTGGGAGAGATAAAACACCACAATCCTGGGCTGTGTCAGAAGCCGTTCGGAAAAACTGAACGTTCGATTCTTATATCCGTTTAAAATGTTTTCAACCAGGCCGCCGCCCATAAATAAAAAAATACCACAGAGAAAAACAGCCAGAATGAGTCCCGATCCCCATAAAAGCACTTTTTTCCGGGTTGCGGGCTCAGACATGTCCCTGAAAAACACCACTTCCAAAAGCAGAAGCGATACCGGCAGCATGATGGCATTTTCCTTGGAACCAACGGCTAACAAAAAGGAAATGGACATACCTAAAAAGAAAAATATTCGTCTTTTCAGTGATTCACAAAGCCGGGCTTTGATATACAGATACATGCCCAGAATATAAAACATGGCAGCCATGGCTGCCATTCGCTGAACAATGTATGTCACGGACTGAGTCTGGATGGGGTTGACCGCCCACAAGCAGGCCGCCAGGACCGCGATGAAATATTCATCACCTTTATATCTGCCGACAAGATTGGGGGCATTGAAAAGGTGTATAACCGCGAGATATAAAAAAAATGTCGTCAGGATATGAATGACAAGATTGACAATGTGGTAGCCAGTAACATTCGCCTGACCCAGATACCAGTTTATCGCAATACTCAGGTTGGATATCGGGCGGTAAAAAAGCTTGTTTTTTTCCGGATTATCAAGCACCGCACCAACAAGCGTGCCAGGAAATAAATTATCGACGTGAAGCCTGGTGTTCTCAACGATATTGTGAAAATCATCTAAATGAAAAGGTGCATTGAAAGTATTGCTATATATAAGCAGGACAAGAATAGACAGTAAAAAAAGAATCCGCTGTGTGATGTATGCATTCTTCGATTTTGACAAAAAATTATCCATATAGAATAAAATCCCCCTTTTGACGGTTTTCATCAGAAAGGGGGTTCAGAAAAAAAATTGTTTTTTTAGAAATGTTTACTGATTACAACCATTGAGATCGTTCTTAAGAACAGCGCCATCATCCACAGTCCATTTATCTCCATTGAGAGATGTTTCAGAAGCTGTGGCGGTTGCTGTGAAGTGCTCGCCACCTGATGTCTCATAAGTATATCTGGGTTCACCTTTAGGGGTTTTAAATCCAAGGTTAGCTGTAGAGGATGCATAAGTATCGTACTCAGCAAAATAAGTTTCTTGAAGTGTTCTCATATCTCCCAAAATACTCTTTGCTTCAGACTGTTTTGATTTACATGTATAGCTCATGTAATTAGGAATGGCAATGGCTGCCAAAATCCCGATGATGGCCACAACGATCATCAGCTCAATCAGGGTAAAACCTTTTTTGTTTTTCAACATCTTTTTCATAACGGTCTCCTTTAATTTTGTTATATTTTTGAAATCCTTATACCATTTAAACCTTAAGATATTAACAAAGCAAAAAATATACCACAAATTTTAAATATAGTGTTTCAATTCATTTTTATTCAAAACTATCTGTAATTTAAAGTAATTTAAATTTTATTGAAACCATTTGGCTTGCAGTAAAAGGGTACCCATCTTATTAAAATGACAAAAAACGGCAACCTTGACAAAATTTAAAACCGGCTGACGAAAAAGGTGAATTGATTTTATGGCCCATCATAAAAACAGATGCCAAATCATCATTAATTTTTGAATTGAAACAGATCCTGATGATCAAAGTTCGACTCCACATCCTGTTTGCCTTGCTCATAGCCGTTAACATTATATAAGTCTCGCTTCTATCTTCCGTGCCGCGGGTGGTCCGGGATGCGCTGACCCATCACCTGTTCATTCCCAAACGATACCTTCTGCTCGGTGGAATTTATGAAATTCCCCGCATCCTTCATATCACCCAAAAGTACTTTACATTCTTTAGGGCGCATTCCCATTTACCCGACCCATCATATAACCCATTGATTTAATTAAGCCAGTATCCATTGATACAAAATGAAACATTTTGATAAATCAAAGAGTTGAATCTCCAACCGGGAAAATGGGAATGCGCCAGTCTTTATTGTCAGAATTTTGATCGCCGTCATCCTGTCACGAAAAGTACCGTGTTTAGTGCACCCCAATTCAGTGGTGTCCGGTTAGGTTCCTTGTATGTTAACAAAATATATAAAACACTTGAGTTGTTGAGAAATAAGAGCTAATTAAGCATTGCGTTTGTCTTGTTATAACATACATGGCTGTAAGCACCAGCACAAAGAAGATTGAAAATCTTATGATTCCAGCCATTTGGACGGAGTTTCATGTAAACTTATTTTTATAACAAGGAGAAGTCAATGGCCATACCCCAAGAGTGTACCCTTTTTAGATTAGCCCGGGGAAAATAGCCTGAAAAACCCTTCTCAATACCTCGTCTCTAACCCCTTTCTAAGAGTTGGTAGGAAGAAAAAATTGCAAAAAGGGTACACTCTACCCTAATGCAAGAAAGAAAAGATTTACAATAAATGAAACCACTGTAGATTTGGCGGTAACAGGACCAATAGATTGTTCTTTTTAAATATAAAAAAAATAGTGCGTTTGAATTTAAGGCCCGAAAATCTTTATTTCACAGGCCTTTGCCTATCCATTTTTTTTCTTTGCACTTGCATTATCATACTGAGTCTTGTTCCCCCCATCAGCAGGGATGCACTTGTACATCACCTGGCAATACCCAAGCTTTACCTGGAACATGGCGGTTTTTTCCCGCTGCCCTGCATGTCTTATTCCTATTACCCCATGAACCTGGATCTATTATATATGGGTGCTCTGTACCTGGGCTCCGATATAGTGCCTAAATTCATTCATTTTTTCTTTGCTCTGATGACTGCGGTATTAATTTTTAAATATTTAAAAAAACGTATGGAGACCAATTGGGGGCTTTGGGGCGTGCTTCTTTTTTTGTCCATCCCCATTATCATAAAGCTTTCCATCACTGTGTACGTTGATTTAGGTCTCATTTTTTTCTCTACCGCCGCTTTGTTAGGTATATTGAAATGGATTGAGACAGATTTTAAGATTAAATATTTACTTTTGGCCGGTGCGTGTTGTGGATTGGCCATGGGAACCAAGTACAATGGCTTGATCGTTTTTTTTCTTTTGACGTTGTTTGTCCCTTTTATTTATTCCCGCTTTAAAAGTAAGACTCCAAATTTCCAGATAAAAGCCATTGGTAGTGGGTTGGTTTTTGCTATAACGGCTATGGCTGTTTTTTCTCCCTGGATGGTTCGTAATTATATATGGACCAAAAACCCAATTTACCCCCTTTATGGTAAATATTTTAATGTTAAAATGGATCCGAAATGTGTCATTAGTTCAAAGACTCAGGAATTTATTCAATCTACGCA
>Ga0307929_1001082_pt1 | contig 22735 bp, 21 predicted proteins | sample AceLakmetage1330_FD_203160 | JGI IMG/M metagenome (GOLD analysis project Ga0307929, IMG submission 203160) | Saline water microbial communities from Ace Lake, Antarctica - #1330 | ecosystem: Environmental > Aquatic > Non-marine Saline and Alkaline > Saline | place: Antarctica: Ace Lake...
AAAAAAATGTTAATACTGAATCCGTCACAAAATTGTCCAAACGACAACAACGCATTAGGAAAAAATGCAAGCAGAATACATTTCACAATACAATGCAACAGTATAGGAAAAAATAAAAACCGATGTCTTCATATAATAACAGCAAAGGTATCGCTTGTGTAACCGGTGCTTCCGGAATGGTTGGCAGTGAAATTGTTAAAAGGCTACTCAAAAAGGGCTATCAGGTCAGAGCACTCAGTCGAAAAGAATTTCCCTTAAACCCGAAAGTCACTTGTTTCAAGGGGGATCTCACTGCCAAAGACCTACCACAAGAATTTATATCTGGTGCCAATATCATATTTCATTGCGCCGCCGAGTTGCATGATGAATCAAAAATGTGGGAAGTAAATGTTCTGGGGACAGATCGTTTATTGCAACTCGTCAAAAAGTCAGGAATCAACTATTTCTGTTACCTTGGAAGTATCGGTGTAGTTGGAAAAACTGACAAAAAATGGCTTAACGAAACCACCTCCTGCAATCCTCAAAATGCTTATGAAAAAAGTAAACTCGCAGCCGAAAATCTGGTCAAAAAGGAACTTGAAGGTCACCATGTCATAATTTTACGTCCAGGAAATATCATTGAAGAAAACCACCCTGGACCACTTTTTGGGACTCAAAGAAATTCCTGGCAGGCTAGAATGAGAATTTTTATTGTTGGAGGAGAGTGTCCTCATACTGTCCACGCTGAGGACGTTGCATATGCAGCACTCTATTTTATAAATCGAGACTTCCCATCTCCCCAATGTTTCAATGTCTCCTATGATGACGAGGAATTAAATACAAACGCTGAAATTTGGGCTTTACTGACAGCAAAAGACAAAGTCAATACGAACAATTACGTATCTAAAAAAACTCCCCATTTACCTCTGGCTATTCCTTACTTTATCCGGAATTTTCGCAAGGGAGCTGGTAACCCTGGTGATGTTCGTTATACCTCAGAAAAACTTTTCTCTGAAAAATTCCATTTTCCTCTGGGCCTGCAAGGCACGATTAATCGAATGCATACGGTGAAACAACTCCCATCTTCCTCCACAAATACGGGTTTATTATCTAGGGGGTGCTGGGCATTTTCAGGAAAAGTCACCACCACTATATCAAGCATTTTGATCAACTTAATTCTTGCCCGTATTCTCCCACCGGAAGCACTAGGTACCTATTTTTTACTTCTCAGTCTGGCGATGCTGACAGCTGTCCTGAGCCAATTAGGTATGAATTTGGCGATTGTTCGTTTTGTCGCCGAATTTATGAGAACAAATCATCCATCTAAAGCTGCCAAAGCTATTCGCTTTGCCTTCTTTTACGTAGTCACTGGTATCAGCGTCGTTGCCTTATGCTTGAATTTAGGATTAGGCGAATGGATAGCCGACCAATTGTTTGATTCATTGTTAATAAAAGGAGTAATCGGCATAACTTCGGTTTGGATGGCTCTTCTCGCCTTGCAACATTTTTTCGCAGAAACTTTCCGGGGATTCCACAATATAAAGATGGCAACTATCACCGGCGGCACCCTGACAAGTATACTCACTGCTATTTTTTTATGGTTATTATGGATCAGCAAAGGCCAGAGCAACATTTATGAAGTAATCTATCTAACTATTATAGCAACATCGGCTGGTGTGGCCTTGGCCGGTTATTTGTTATGGGGAAAATACCAAAGAATCAATGGACCTGACAATATTGCAGGAACAGAAATACTAAAAGTAGGGTTACCATTATGTTTGACAAACTTGATGCTTTTCTTTTTGATTCAAGCAGATATCTGGATTCTTGGAAATTTTGAGACGAAGAGTGCCGTGGCCTTATACGGTGCAGTCTTTCGCCTAGTCTTACCAGTTACACTGCCGCTATTAGTCATCAACGCTGTTATCCCACCTATTATATCTGAAATGTTTTCAACTGGAAAAATTGATCGCCTTGAAAAAACAGTACGATCCGGTGCAACCATTGCCGCAATTCCCTCCTTTTTTCTGGTTGTTCTCTACATTTTTCTGGGTGCTCCTCTACTGGAGTTTTTACTGGGAAGTTATTATCGTACAGGGTATGATATTTTGATTATTTTAAGCCTTGGGCAATTTCTCAATCTCTTAACAGGATCCCCCTCAACTATTTTAATGATGACCGGACATCAAAAATTCATTATATATCTTACCCTGTGCATTGGTACGATTATAGTTGGAGGATCCATATGGGCAGTACAACAATTCGGCTTAATCGGTCTGGCATGGGCAACCTCATTGGGCTACATCTTTCATGGGCTTACCTTAATGATCTTTGTCAAAATAAAAGTGAATATCTGGACATTTGTTACTACATCAATCCGTTTTAACCAAAAGACATCAAGCCGATCACATACTACAAACTAACCACTGCCCCATAGGACTATTCCTTCGGCATCGACGTACAAAATGAATAACAATTTCTGATGACTCCTCTATTAATAAACACAACCTTTGCCGCCATCCTCCTCATCTATTCAATAAAGGGGAGAAACATTTACTATCAATTAAGCGGCCTGTTCTTATATATCAGTGTACACTTCAGCTATTCCGTTCTATTAGGTCTGACTTTTGCCCCACATTTTGGCTGGTATCATCGTCCCACGACTCCCCCTCAAACTGGTGTGAAATTAATAGGTCTAACCTTTGTTTTTCAGATAATTGTTCTTCTCACCTGGCGATATCGCAAGCAAATATCGCAAAGCTTCTCAAATATTTATGAAAAATGGATATGGGGAGCATTTATCTCCTGGATAGTAGTTGTCCTAATCTTCTGGCTATGGAATATAATTACGTTTAACCAATATCCGGGACGCGTCGAGCTGCAAGATACAGTCTCCGCTGGTTTAATGATCCTCCTCGCCATAGAATTTACGACAGTTATACAATTGAAGAACAATGAAACACATTTTAACCTCAAGTCGTTTAATTACATATTAATTTCAGTAGTGATCGCAGTAGCAGCTATTGGCAGTTATGAAGTTCTGGCTTTACAAGGATGGTCAGGAAACTTAATTCAGTTTGGGAAGAATGAAGGCGTACGAATCCACCGTGCAAGTTCACTGTTATTTAACCCCAATCTCCTTGCCTTTTGGTGTGCCTTTGTTGCCACATATGCTGCGTATCTATATCATAGCAAACGATCCGAGTTAATCTCCAGCAGCATACTCTTCTTCTCAGGACTCTGCGTTTACTTATCAGCCTCCCGAAGTGGTATCATCCTTTGTTTACTGATGCTCGGGATAGCACTGTTGTTTATGATCATTTTTTCACCAGACAAACAACAGTCAGTCGGAAGGCCATTTCACCCTATTCTGCTATTCCTGTCTGGAATAACTGTCCCTCTGTTCCTGATTGACATTCTTGATTCATTTACAAAGCAAATTCACACTGGCCTGCACACTGCTACCTTTATAAAATATAGATTTCTAGCCATTCCTCAAACAATTTATAGTTATTTACGTCCAAAGAGACGTCCTCAATCATCTCCAGATGAAATGATGACATTTGCTCATTCACAACTCCAGGTTGTAAAGGGACGTTTCAATGAGGTAAACGGAGCACCACCAGACAATGGCTATATTGCGTTACTGCAAGATGGCGGACTCTTCAGTCTGGTACCGTGGTTGTTCATATGGGTTTTTCTATTACTAATAGGAATTCGAGCCATACGAAAAACGCCAGATGTCAATAATATTTACTCTCTAACACTGTTGATAGGATGTGCAATTAGCGCATTTTTTTTACGTTCTTTTCAAGTTTTTCCCTGCTGGATAGTTCTCGCAATCGCCATAGGGTTGTCACTATCATGTTTCCTCAATACTTTAAACCGAGAACACAATCCTGTTGACTGATTCTCGAACAAACCATGAAAATATTAAATGTTGATGTCATGATTGACCCGATCACCGGAGGTGGTGGTGTGGAAAGAACCTTCCAGATGAGTAAATATCTGGTTCACAGCAATCAAGAATGTACATTATTAGCAACAAACCTTCGAGCCTCTACCAAAAGGATTAAAGCACTATCAGGTGTTAAAGTAGTTCTTTTGAATTGTTTGTTTGCAAGATTTTATATACCAAGCTTTTCCTATGCGCAAATCAAACAAATAGTAGCCAGTTGTGACATCATTCATATGATGCAACACTGGACGGCATTGAACGCCATCGTGTATATAATTGCCAGGCAACTCAATAAACCTTACGTAATATGCCCGGCAGGATCATTGCCACAACTTGGACGTTCCAAAGTCATAAAAAACATTTACAATCTAATTATCGGCAACAGAATAATACGGCATGCCTCAGGCCATATCGCCATAAGCCCTGACGAGATTGTACAATTCGCTAAGTATAGCATCCATCCAAAGCAAGTTTCCTTAATCCCGAATGGTATCAATGTTGAAAATCTTTGTTTTCAAGGGGATAATGACTTCAAAAAAAAATATGGTGTCGGAGCAGGCAAATTCATCTTGTTCATGGGCAGACTCAACGCCATAAAAGGACCTGATCTTCTGCTCGATGCATTTATTCAAATACACGAGAAATTACCTAATTACCATCTGGTCTTCGGGGGACCTGATGAAGGTCTACTGCAAGAGTTAAAAAATAAAGTCCTACTTCATAATCTCGATTACCGAATCCATTTTCTCGGTTTTTTAAGCGGAAACGACAAATCCAAGGCCTATGATGCTGCCGATTTTCTTGCCATCCCTTCCAGACAGGAAGCCATGTCAATCGTTGTCCTTGAAGCAGGAGTGACAGCTACACCTGTTCTGATAACAGATCAGTGCGGCATGAATATTATTGAGAAGATTAAAGGGGGGAAAGTTGTTCCGGCAACAAGGGATGGATTACAGCAAGGCATCCTTGACATGACCAATAGTCCCACCAACCTTCTAAAGATGGGCAATAACCTGAAAGGATATACCTACGAAAATTTCAGATGGGACTCAATTATCAAAAAATTTCTTGCACTATACGAATCAATTCTCAAAAACAAAAATATTATATTGTCTGAAACAGACTAGAAAGGTATATTGCAAGCGCGTTAAAAATGAAAATTCACGTATAAACTCCATCATCTTCCACTCTTATTCTCCGGATTTAATCAAATGAATGTAGTTTTAATCAGCAATCCGACCAATCAATTCCACAAAGCAGATTTCCCTCCTCCGGGTATCGCTTATCTCGGAGGTACCGCACGTCGAGCTGGACATAAGGTACTATTAATTGATGGGCAACGATGGAATATTTCAAAAATCGTTGAAGATAGCTGCGCTGCATCTCCAGATTTGATAGGCATCACCTGCTGGACCATCGGTAGAGGACTAGTTTGGGAACTTTGTGAGGAGTTAAAGAAAAAGCTGCCGCAGGTTATGCTGGTAATAGGCGGCCCACATGCCACCATGCACCCAGAGCATATCCTGCAAAAAACGCATGCCCAAGCTGTTGCAATTGGAGAAGGTGAAGAGACCTTTCTCGAGCTGCTCACTGTACTTGAAAAAGGTGAGGACTTCAAAAGTATTCCCGGCCTGGTAGTAAGAGGCGAGAACAATACTCCTGTTTTTACCACTTCACGCCACAGTATTGAAAACATCGATACTATTGCACGGCCATATTATGACGGTTTTCAAGATTTCAACTTTGCAGATTATGAAGGATTCCCAGCATTACCACATCCCACCGCCTCAATAATTACCTCAAGAGGATGTGTATTCAACTGTTCATACTGCGCAAGTGTCCGATTTTGGGGTAGAAGATGGCGTTTCCGTACAGCGGAAAATGTTCTCGAGGAAATCAGATATCTGGTTGAAGAAAAAAAGGTTAAATCGCTGTATTTTTGGGATGACAATTTCCCCGTTGATAAACAACGGGCCATCACCATCTGTCAGGGAATAATTGATAACGGATGGAGCCTACAATGGGCATGCAGCAGTCATGTAACCATGCTCAACCTCGAAATATTAACAAAAATGAAAAAAAGTGGTTGCCGAAATATTGATTTCGGAGTTGAAAGTGGTAGCGATCGCATCTTAAAACGCATCAATAAAAAACAAACTCGCCAGGATATTATCCGTGCATTTGACCTTACCCATGAAGTAGGTATTGCTGCACGAGCCTATTTAATTGTCGGAAATATGGGAGAAGATGAAGAATCGATTGATGAAACCATAGAACTTATTTCAAGAATACAACCTCGCTCATCAATCGGTGCAGCGTTATTAATGCTGCTGCCTGGTACAGACGTTTATAAAGAAGCTGTTGAAAAGGGCTTTATCAAGGAAGACTTTTGGCTCGATTCTGATGCAATTGCGTATAATCTGATGGAACATTCTTTACCAGAGCTAAAAAAACTTCGTAAGAGACTTATGTGGGGAATTGCCAAATCTAAGAAAGGCATTAAGCCCAAAATCACTTATTTACTCAAAAGTGTTTTCTATGAGTTTCCAATATTGGCTATATTCAGGTCATTTGTACCGAAAAAATTGCGCTAGAAACTATTAGTGCCATAACTCAATATAACTGGTCAAACGATAATTGTTTTTAGGAAAAAATATGGAAGAAGCAAAAAAGAAAGTACACGATTTCTGGAATGAAGCCTCTTGTGGTGAAGCCCTATTTTTAAAAGATAATACTGCAGAAGCATATGCTGAGCATGCAAACATTCGCTATGTACTTGAACCATGCATTCCTGAATTTGCTCAGTTCCCCACCCACAAGGGGAAAAAAGTACTTGAAATTGGTCTTGGTGTTGGCGCTGATCACCAATGCTGGGCAGAAGCAGGAGTTGATCTATACGGTGTTGATTTGACGGAGAGGGCAGTACAGCATACGACACATCGCCTCAAGACATTTGGCCTGAAATCTAACCTGCAAACCGGTGATGCAGAAAATCTTCCCTTTGAAGACAATACCTTCGATCTGATCTACTCATGGGGAGTTCTACACTGCTCTCCTGACACCACCAAAGCAATTAACGAGGTACACCGAGTGTTGAAGCCCGGGGGCCAGGCAAGAATAATGATTTATCACAAATATTCATTTGTTGGTTATATGCTCTGGTTGCGTTACGGCTTACTCAAACTAAAGCCATTCACCTCCCTCGAAGAAATATATGATAAATACTTGGAGAGCCCTGGAACGAAAGCATACTCCATTGAAGGCGGTAAAAAACTGTTTGAAAAGTATAGTAACGTTGAAATTGAGACTATTCTCTGTCATGGAGACTTATTGACATCTGAGGCAGGACAACGTCATCGTGGCCCTCTACTGGTTCTCGCGAGAGCAATCTGGCCACGCTGGATAATCAAAACTTTTTTCAAGGGTCATGGTTTATTTATGATGATCAACGCAAAGAAATAATGACTTAATTGATCATTTTGCTATGACTTAACACCAAAAACATCCGGTATAAGTAGCAGTCCCCAATAGACCTGATACTTATACTATTTTTTTTATGAGCAACGTCTGTGCCATAGCCATGTATGTCTTAAAAATGAAGGGAAAAGCCAATGCACTTCTCCAATACATTCTCATAGCATCACCCTTCTGGCCGTTTTTACTAAAACATCGACCGGCACCGTATATACAAATCCCTCGACTTCTTTTAAACCAAATCCGGGAAAAGAACTTAGTATTAATGAATTCCCAATGAGAATCGATAACGGCTAAAGCCGACTCCAATTGTCGATTAACAGAACTACTGGCATTCGCTGCATGAATCCTGTAATCGGTCAAAACATCATCGATCACTTTGAAGGTGATATTGTTTTTTGCCAACCTGATCCACAAATCATAATCTTCAGATGTAACAAACGATGGCTTTTCTATAAATCCTCCAACAGCCGCTAGGCTGTTCTTACGGACGAGCACCGCTGATGGCGTCAGACGACTTTTACCGCCAAAAAGCAACCCTTCAAAAGTTAATTTTTTTTCCGGTCCTGATTTATGAATCCTTACACACCGTTCGTTTTCTACAAAAGCCATGGCATGGCCTATCAAATCAACACTGCCATCAAGTGCATTAAAACAACGCTCCAGCTTTTCCCTATGCCATCTATCATCAGAGTCCAAAAAGGCAATCCACTCACTCTTTGCCAATTCTATTCCTTTATTTCGCGAAGCACCGATCACACCATGATTGTGAAAATTAATCAAATGAATACGCGAATCCTGAAAACTCTCAACAACCTCAATGGTATTATCTTCTGAATAATTATTAATTATAATTACTTCCCAATCCAAAAACGTCTGCTCCACCACCGATTGGATCGCCTCACGAAGAAAGCCTGAATGATTATAAGTTGGTATAATTATCGAAACTTGAACTTGGCCAGTCATCTTAAATTACTTTCCACTAAATGTCTTATGGCACATTTTCAGAGTTTCATCAATTTCATTTTGTAAGCTTCCGTGTATAGTAAAACCACTAGTTTTAAGCTTATCAATTCGGTAATCAATACTGGATTGTTTTTCTCCTTCTTCAGGAGAAGGGCGTTCAACAGGCACTTTGATATGAAACAGTTCTAAAGCACGGGTCGCAATCATTTGCGATACTGAATAAATTGAAATGGAATTTTCTCCACCGACATTGAAAAGCCCATCATCCCACTGATCGACGTCCTTGTTCAAAAAATGCTCCACAACCCTTTCAACATCAAATAAAGTTACAAAATCTCTTTGTTGTAGCCCACTGCTTTTTAGAACTAGTTTCCCATCTTGTACAGCTTGTCGGCAGAGATCATTAACAACGAGCCCCCACTGATTAATGTCTGGGTCAACTGGCGCCCCCACGCCATTTGACAAGCGCAATACTACTCCAGCTATCTCTTTATGATCATGAGCAGAGAGCACAAAATCCTCCGCCAACCGGTGAGTAATCGAATATGCATTGTTCGGGCGCGGCAGAGAGGTCTCATTTATAGTGCCAATGAGAGGAGTGCCATATACATGAATTGTAGAAAAGTATACAAATCGCTCAACTCCACATCTTTTTGCGGCCTGCAGCAGTTTTACCGTAGCTCGGCCATTAACCGCCACAGCAGAAACAGGATCACCGGCACAATCGCTATGATGCATTGCTGCCAAATGAATAACGGAATCCATACCATCACAAAGTTGGTTGAGTTCACTCCTATTCTGCAAATCGCCTCGAACCACTTGTATATCACTTCCACGACACCAGGCAGGGTAATCATCCAGGCTTCGACGAGTCATCAACCAAATCGCTGCACCAAGAGAACGCAAATGGAGAGCAAGGCGCGCACCAATGTATCCAAGACCTCCAGTAATAAGTATTTTTCGATTCATCGATGTTTGATTCACCAATCGTAAGGAATTGACAAATCGAAAGGATCAAGGCGATCAATCTCGTCAGGGTCATGGGGAATGGAAGCACAATTTGCAACAAGTGCCATTTGAATTCCTACACCCTTGAAGCCGTTCCATATCATAGGAGGGACTGTAACCAGACAATAATTATCCGGTCCAAGAAAAATTTCCTGAATCTCTCCTCGGGTAGAACTGTTTTCACGGTCATCGTAGAGAACGAACTTGATATTCCCGAAAGGTACTGCATAGTTCAGCACCATTTTATTATGGATATGCCAGCCCTTAATGGCCCCGGGATAGACAGTTGAGAAATATATCTCTCCAAATTCCGTAAAATTACCAGAGTCGGACCTCAGCATATGCATGACCTTCCCGCGTTCATCTGGTATCTGCCTCAAAGGAGTCATGACAACGCCATCTATCATTTGAAGTCCTCCATATACCTCTTTATCTGAGCGCGGGATACATCAGTAGGCTGTTCCCCTTCGTGCGTGCGCCTATACCAAGAAACAGTCTCTTTGATGGATCGTTCAGCATCCCAATGGGGATGCCAACCCATCTCAATCTGAGCCTTGTCAGTGTTAAGCTGGAGTAAATTAGCTTCATGCGGAGCATTCTCTTCTTCTTCAATCTTCATACTACCACTCCCCCAAAGTTCAATAACATTCTGAACCAGCTCACCAACGCTACGAACCGATCTGGTACTGGGACCGAAATTCCAGGCTCCGGAATATCGGGAAGGTTTGGTAACCAAGCAAGTCGCCAGCTGCAGATAACCTGACAACGGTTCAAGAACATGCTGCCAAGGTCGGGTGGCCGCGGGATTACGTAAAACAATCTCTTGATTGTCCTCCAAAGCACGCATACAGTCGGGAATAATTCGATCCTGAGCCCAATCACCACCTCCAATAACATTTCCAGCCCTTGTCGTGGCAGCTCCAAATTGTTCCCTGTCTAAGAAAAATGATTCAAAATAGGCATTGAAAACCATCTCAGCGGCTGCTTTAGAAGCACTATATGGATCTTGTCCACCCAGTCGATCATTTTCGCGATATCCCCAAACCCACTCTTTATTCCGGTAACATTTGTCTGAGGTAATAAAAACTAAAGCCAAAACAGACGGGGTTAAACGTACTGCCTCAAGGATATTAACAGAACCGCCAATATTCGTATCAAAAGTATTTTTAGGTTCCTGGTAGGATTTCCGCACCAGCGCCTGAGCCGCAAGATGAAACACAATCTCGGGCTGGAAATCGGCCATAACCTGGTAAAACGCTTCAAGATCACGGATATCGCCATCAGTATGTCTGATCAAACACTCTAGTCCAGTTGTTCGAAAATGTGTAAAATCATTATCAGGTGGTAAAGAATATCCTTGTACTTCGGCACCAATCTCCAGTAACCAGAGTACCAACCAGGAGCCCTTGAAACCTGTGTCACCCGTAACCAATATCCGCTTCCCTTTTAATGCTTCAAACATATCCATATCACCAAATTTTCCAGGGAGCCGTACCACTCCCCCAGAGGGAGCTAAGTAATTTATAGTCACGATACGTATCCATACACTGCCAAAACCCTTTGTGCCGATACACCATGAGCTGTCCGTCCCTGGCTAGATTTCGCAATGGATCCTGTTCAAGCATTTCGTTTCGCGATTCATCCAGATAGTCAAAAATTTCCCGTCGGCAAACAAAAAAACCACCGGAAATCCGACCACCCAAAGCATGTGGCTTTTCGTTAAACTCTATCACCTGACCGTTTCCATCATATTCAAGCTCTCCAAACCTCCCAGGAGGTCTAACCCCTGTAACGGTAACAATTCTTCCATGAGATTTGTGAAACTCCAGTAATCGATCTATGTTTACATCTGCTAAACCGTCACCATAGGTCAAAAAGAAATTTTCTTCACCAGCGACATACTTTTGTACCATTTTCAATCTGGTACCAGTCAAAGTTTTCTCTCCGGTATCAGCCAAAGTTATGTTCCAATCAGAATCTGTTTCAGAATTATAAAATTGAATGCCCTTGTTGTTACCGGTAGTCAAGGTAAAGTCCTGTGTATAGGCATCGTAATTCAAAAAGAAATCTTTGATCACATTCCCCTTATACCCAAGGCATAGTACAAATTCATTATGATTCCATTGGGAAAAATTTCTCATTATGTGCCAGAGAATGGGAAATCGACCAATCGGAATCATCGGCTTCGGCAATTTTTCCGAAACATCTCTAATTCTCGTCCCCTGTCCGCCGCATAAAATTACGATCTTCATAATCTTTTTTCCTTTTGAAAAAACTTAACTGTTGATGGTTAGATATGACAATAGATCTACCATTTCAAGCTGTCTTCATAACCAAGTTCGATAAGTATTGCCCCCATAAGTTCCTTGCATCGTTCAATCTGTAGCTGAGACAACTCCTCACGCCACTGTCCAACTCTGCCAGATCGAAAATTAGAAGACAGACCAAAAGGAAGCACTTCTGCATCCGACATATTTTTCTGTAAATCACCTTTCCCCTTCGAATTCTCAATATTTTGTTTTATTAAGTCAAGAGGAAGTGTAATTTGATAAAAATCAAGAACCTTCCTATAAGTTGCTTCAGTATCAGCTTTTAACTCTTCAAAAGTGACTGCCATAAAACGATCTGGCTCATCACGGACTTTTTGCAACCAACCATTGATCCAAGGCACATAGAATTCAGCAACAAGTTCCAAACTGTGATCCAAAGCCTGCTCCTTAGGCAATTCACGATAATCAATATAATCGAAAGCACCTTTTTTCTTGGGGACAGCCATCAACCGATGATAACGCGATATTATGACATCCCTCAAGTCTCGATAAGTCACCAAAATCTTTTCAACTCCGTTCCGGTTCAAACATTCAATGTTGACTTTAGAGGGATTAAGATGAGTTTTAAACAAAGTATAACCATATGTTGGTACATACTTAAATGCTGAATCACAAATATTTTGACGATATCTTACATCTTCTGGCATAGGAGTAGATATAGAATAATATCCTGGTATCTTTGAAAGAAGGTTTTTCATCCAAGTACTGCCTCCTAATGCCATCCCAGCAAGAAAAATTATTTTATATCTATAAGTATAGTATCCACGCACAGCAAGCAGGTCAGCACACGACCTCCTGAAATTATAACCGACACGCTGCCCTACTAACGAAGGGTTTGAAACAGCAACACATGCCTTATGCATATACTGATTTATTTTTCTAGGCATGACCCAACAATCCCCTGCTTATTAGATAGTTAACGATCAAATCAGTCCCCTCAGTAATGGAAAATATCTCCGAATCTACAATCACATCAGCTTTTTCAGGAGACAAATACTCACTATTATAGCCTGCAAGCGTGTCAATTTCACCTTTTTGTGCTATCCGATATAGCCCTTTAGGGTCTCGAAGAGCACAAACATCAATTGAACATTTCACATAACATAAAATCATCAGACATTTTATACTCTCTGCGACATACAAACGAGCATCTTTGTTCGCAGTTAACGCAGAGACTACCACATTAAGACCAGCTCTTTCCGATTTGTTCACCAGATGTACCAGAGTTTTTACAACCTGCAATCTTTCAGCATTTGAAAAGCCTAGATTGGGGCCAAAAAATTCTCTGATCTCATCTCCATCAAAATGAATTACCGGCAGACCCTGCTCTTCCAATCTCGTAACAACTTGGCTAGCAAGGGTAGTTTTTCCAGAAGAAGTTGGACCTAGCAACCACAGAGCAAAATGTTTATTACTCAACGTTAAGCTCCGTGCTGAATGTTTAAATGTTGTCTTGTAAATAATTCTGCCGGATAATTATCTAGAATTTCATTGATACTCGTATTAGGTGTCCATCTTTGAAATTGGTCGATCAATTGATTAATCATTCGTACTGATTCCACTGGAAAATCGCCAACGGCTGTCTCTGCTGCTAGTACTAGACCATTTGCTCCCATTAATAACGTACTCACCACATCATTGACTTCTGCCCTGGTTGGTTCAAGACTTTTAACCATGGATTCTAGAAGGTTTGTGGCAACTAAAACAGGAACGCTTTTGGAGCGAGCCATAGATATAATTCGACGTTGCAAAAAAGGTATCTGAGCAATTGGAACCTGGCGTGACAAATCACCACGATCTATCAAAATCTGATCAGAGCTACCCATAATACCAAGAAGATTGTTTAACCCTGCCAAACATTCAATTTTTGAAATTATAGCTGACTTAGTGCCAACCAGTTCTCGCATTTGTTTCACTGCTGGTTCGCCACTGGCAAAAGATAAAGCAAAATCTTTAATCCCCATTTTCTTACCGATACGGATCGATTTTCTATCTTTTTCTGTTATTGGAGCAAGATGAACTTTCATCTCAAAATCAGTCGCTTTCTTATTACCCACGGAACCGCCTCTTTCAACCTTAGCAAGACAAAAATCTTTATTTTTTTCAAATACTCGGAGATATACTGAGTTAAAATCAACCCTAACACCTACTCCCAGCTCAAGTTCCTTAGCTATATTTTTCGGAGTGAAAGATATATTATGGGCATCGCCCAAGACTTCGTCAAAATGAATCTTTACGGTATCGCCCATTATATAGACAACGCTTCCGTTTGCCATCAACTCATTACGAATTTGTGCTCCTTCACTATCTAGACAAACCGGAACGTCAGAATTGTCCTGAATAAATTGAATTGTTTGTTCAAGTTTTTCCAGTGGGGTATGAGAAAGATTTATCCTTAGTAAGTTAACCTTTTCCTCAGATACCAGTCTAAGGGTCTCGGTATTCAATGAGCTTGGGCCTATTGTTACAAAAAGAAGTGGTAATGATGACATAAGATTTCCTTTATTTAGATATTAAGTGATCCACCAGCTTCAAGCCAGTGTATTTAATGAAAATTGGAATCCCTGGATACCGGCATGCTTCGCAATCAGTCTTTTAGGGTTCGACTTCAAACCTATCATGTGGTTCGCATTCAAAATAGTGGGTAAAAGACTGTTTAATCATTTATTTGGACCACTACGCACTATATTAACAGTTCTACAAATGCTTATGACAAAACCTGTTCCTGAAGTAGATTCCGCCACTTAGGAAGATCGGAATTAAGAAAAAAATAATCTTCAGGAATTTTCACCCGTGGCAAAGACCTCAAGGCAATTACAAAATCATCTTCAGAATAAACAAAATGCACTCCAGGCGTATCTGCTAACGGATTAAGGTTCATCATGTTTTGAACTGCATGAATCAAAAGTGGTATATCGCACCAAGCGGCTTCCAGAACAGCCGAGGTCGAATTTGCGCCATAAACCATATCGACTTGTGGGAGAAGCATTTCAAGACTTTCAGAAACCACAGTCAGTCCAACCTTCAACTGCAAAGATACCAGCAATTTTTCTGTATCACAAAAAGGATGCCCCTTTAGAAGTATAGTTTTGAAATCATCCAGTACACCTTGTTTAGCAACTTTATCCAATAGCTTCAATAAAACGACAGCCTCATCTTCAAAAAAACCGGTTAGGACAAGTAAAACCTTTCGGGCATCTTCATAAGAAGGGAATTGCCGTTTCTTGCCATGAAATTTTTCGAGAAACTGGTAACGTAAGGCCTCCACCTGCCTCATCCTTGCGACAGGAAAATTCATTTTACGTAAGAGCTCTTGAGAGCCGGCACCATTTACCGCCAAAATTTCTGGTAATGGCACGGGGGCATCTTTAATCAGATAAGAGCGCTCATCATCAAATGATCTCAGATCATAAGGACATAACGTGGAATGTTGAACACCGATCAACCTCCCATGATTATTTTTTACCCAAGCGGCGAGAAAGGCCTTCTCCCATGGCTGATTCTCCCAGAGATACAATCCACAATTTTGGTGAGGCAGAGTCTTGCATAATTTTTCAAAGACTACCTGCATCAGGCATCCTTCCAGAGCAGAATCACCCCAAAACGACCTTTTCCATTCGCCTGACAACATAGGCCAGAAATTAATTGCAGACCCTGGCAGGAAAAATTTCTCTTTGAAATTACCCAATACCAGAGCAGTCAAACTCAACCTGACATACAAGCAAAGACTACAAAAAAGGTCCTTAACACTTATAAACTCCTCTAGAAAATAATAATTTTGCCGACCACCAGAAGTTTCTAGCTTATCCCTTACAATTATCGAACGCTTGAAGGAACACTTGTTATTAAAAGTATAGATCCATATCCAATTGATCCTGAGCCATGGGCCCTTTTCAAGAATATCATGCAAGCCGCACCAATATTTTGATCTAAATCTTCCCTTTTGTGCCTCAGAAAAATCAATATTAGGAAAATAAGTAATTATGGTGATCTGCGGCTCTACATCGACATCGAACTTTGGAGTTACACTTCTTAAATATCGGTATTGCGTCCACAGATAACGAAAAACAACACCAAATGCCTGCAGAGGATACGGAAGGAGACGAAACAACCTTTTTGGACTACAAGATGACTGAGAAGATTGTCCACATTCCCAACGATAGCTATATCCTGCCTTATCACACCATCTTGAGAGTACGCGATGAAGACGGCGATCTGGGGAACAAAGAACCAAAGCAGAACAACCTCTTTCTTGAAATAATTTTTCTAAAGCTCTCAACTTGAAGACTGTATAAATTCCGGGACTCTTAACTGGGAACTTTTCAGCAATCAAAGATAGCCACCAAGCTGATAGGTCTCCGAAAATCCGAAAATGATCACGAAGACTCTTGCCACAAACTTTATGACTACCTAAATCATGTACCCAAGCCAAGTACTCGGAGCGAAGTTTTTCAGTCTGTTCAGAAACGAGTATTGGAATAGAATACCCACTATCATCAGGAACATGCATTACTGCCCAATTAACAAGAATTCCGGAAAACTCACCACAAGCCATTCCTTTGTCTAGCAGGATCATGGTATTTGACGAAATCGACGTGTCTGGCACACTTTTCATTGAAAAAAAGAATTTAAAATATATTTTTTGGGATTTTCCATGTCGCCATTGTATAGTTCCAATACCATATTACCCTACCATTGGTAGGCTCATATGTTATTAATGAAGCAGTGTTCAAACTTTTTGTGAGAAAACCAAAACACGTGAACTTAACTTTTCAGTAACTAAAAACTTCAGGAACAATGAAAACAGCCTTTTACTGCTTAAAAGTTTTCGCACAAACCGGTTTTCCTTGAGGACTAATGGATCCTTCTTCAAGGTATTTCTAACAATATCAGCATCCAATACGCCCGGTGTCAAGACTTCAACATTTGCTAAGCCGGCTCGCATAAATAGATTTCCAAAACCCTCTATAGTTAAAAAATTGATATGATGAGGAGGAGAAATACTATTCGCTTTATCCCACGACACCTAATGTACTCACCATAAAATATCCCCAAGGTTTAACAAAACCAGAGAGAACTTTAAGGAAAGTGAAAGGGTCATAGACATATTCAAAAATCTCAAATCAGCAATAGCTTCTACAACTTCAAGCCCCTTATCTCTATAGATTTTTGTAAGTTGAATAGAGGGTTCAATATCAATAGTCCGTGTTTGTGGAATCTCCCCCCATTCTTCGAGAAAACCCCATCTCCCGCTCCAACATCAATTATCGTGGACGATATCTCTTTGTCATTACACAGCTCAAGAAGGCACTCCCCCTCGGTAGTTTTATTTCTTCCGCCTAACCTCAGCAACAACCGGAAAAAACTCTTCAGCCCAATATCGAGATGACACCGAATCATTATAAAAGCGTTCAAAACATTTCTGGGAAGGCCGAGGAGTCTGAAACAGACTCTCACAACGAACACAGGTAGCATAACCAAAACTTGTCTTGTCAAATTGGTGTGTTTGTGTTTGCAAACCACACCCAGGAATTGAAACATTCCCCCTGGGTACTCCCTCAAAACAAAATCGAGTATCCTCAGTTGATAACCGTCGATATTCCTCGAAAATGTCACCTTGTTTGATATCTTCCTCTTGCACTTACAAATACCTTGTCATTAACTCGTCCCCAACCATCCTTTGTTCTACATTAAGCCGGTCTTCTTCTGTATCAACACTAAAAGAAATGGTTTCAGTCATTACCATTCGCACTTGTTCCCCATTTTCTATGATACGCATCATGTCCACTGATTCAATTCGTTCCAAATCAGTCTCGGCCATTTCATTAAATTTTAGGAGATAATCACGGTTAAAAGGTATAATACAAACCTGTTTGAGCATAGCCACGTCTTCTACACCTTTCTTACGTGAAGGTATCGGCTCGCGAGAAAAATAAATGGCATCACTCTTTTTATTTACAATAACCTTTACCTCGTTTGGATCCTCAAACTCTGCCACCGTCTCCATTGACGCCATTAAATTGACGACATTGACACCTTCATCAGAGACAAAGGGCTGGAGAGACTCACTGATCATCTCCGGTGTCACCATAGGTTCATCACCCTGAACCATAACAACAACGTCCACTCGCTCTTTCAACTTCTCTTCCACTTTAAGCATTGCCTCTGCCGTACGATCTGTGGCACGCTCATGGCTATCAGATGTCATTACGGCCTGACCACCAATAGACTCTACATAGTCATATATCTCCTGATTACAAGTAGCAACATAAGTCTCAATAAGATCTTTACACATTCTTGTACGATAATAGCAGTGACCAATCATAGGTAATCCATGTATCCTTGTCATGGGCTTACCCGGGAACCGAGACGAACCCATTCTAGCCGGGATAATTGCAATTACTTTCATTTAATTTTTTTTCTCCACTTTTTGATACTTTTCAATCCTGTTCTACACACAACATCCAACATACGAATATCCAAACTGTAGGCGATAAACTTATAGCCTTCTTCAATACGTTGCTGGAGTTGCTCCTGTTCCGGTTCAATAACGTGAATCCCTCCCGTCATATTCATTGCTAAAGATACGCTATTAATTCGTTTCATGGCAGCAAGAAAATCTGGGTGATCAAACTGACCAGGAATCCCCATTGAGCCAGATAAATCATAGGGTCCAATAATGTATCCGTCCACTCCTTCAACAGAAAATATTTCTTCCAGTTTTCCAACTGCATCAATATGTTCTATTTGTACTATAACAATGGATTTTTCCTCTTGCCACTCAAGGTAATCATGAAAACTTGCCCCGTAACCTTGCGCACGAGCAAGACCAACACCACGTGTACCAAGCGGCGGATATCTGACAGATTGGATGGCTCTTTTTGCATCCTCAAAAGTATTAACCATTGGCACAATTATGCCATGGGAACCAGCGTCCATAACCCTTTTTATCAAATCAGAGTTATTTGAAGTCAGTCGAACCAAAGGAACGACACCACTGAGATTGATCACCCGAATCAACTCCTCTGCTTCTCGAATTGTGATAACACTGTGTTCGAGATCAACAACAAGCCAATCAAATCCTGCTTTACACATAATTTCGGCGATTGAAGAATGGGCTAGAGTCAACCAACTACCTATGGTAAGCTCATTATGTGCTATTTTTTTTTTCATTATAGTCCTTTTTAATATGCCTACCAGTGAGAAAGAACTAATTTTTGTAAATCAATCCAAACTCAAATTATAGATATATGATTCCAACTCTACCAAGTCGATCAAGGAATCATTATAGGGCCATGAAGACCCAACCCCCAAAAATCGAGTGCCGACAAAAGATGCTGCTTCTTCATCAGTATCACTATCACCTATCATTAAGACACTTTCTGGGTCAACCTGATTGTCTTTGACAATCTTGGCAACAAGGTTTTTCTTTGAAGTTGGTGAACCATAGACCCCTTTAAAGTACTTCAACAATCCTCTTTTATCAAATATTTCAAGAAGTTCCCTTTCCGGTGCTCCTGAAGCTACATAAAGAGACCATTTTCGATAATTCTGACGAATGAACTGAATAGCACCAGAAATAAAAGGCGTTTGAAGAATAGATTGAAAGGATATCTCATTAAAGGAATTATCTAATTCTAACATTTTAGTGCTATCCAAGTCCTGCCCAAGTAACTCGGTATAATAATATTTAAACTTCTCATACCGACTGACCCCACCATTAGCTAAATGATAGTCAACAACCTCTTTAACAAAATCTTCACCATGCTGAGAAAAAAGCATAGCAAAGGTATTCGTCTTAATATTAACAGAATCAAGGATAACCCCGTCACAATCAAATATTATCAAATCTATTGGCACAAAAATCACATTTTTTAAAATACTGAAAGACTAAAAACTCTGGCGATGAAAATGGTTATTGCGGACTAATCAATTTTAAAACAGACACTAAATCATCGTTGGAGCAATTTGATTTTGAATAAATTTCATAGGCTACGTCTAGCACACCTTGTCCTAGGTCGTGATAGTAGTTCGACACCAACTTCTTCGCTACTGTAGGACGAAAACTATAGGGAGTAATCTCATAATGAGCGTCATCATCCTTAACATCGGTGTATATAATTTCGATTTTATTTTGAAAGATCTCTTTAATCATCGTCAAAAGGTCTTTAACTTTAGTTGATTGAGTGCCGGTAATCATCACATACTGGTTTTCAAAATCATCCTGAAGTATGTCAACACTACATCTTGCCGCATCTAAAACATGAATATAGTCCCGAACCTCCTCCCCATTTCCCTCTCTTACAATTTTACCTTCTTCAATGGCCTGTTGGATAATAGTATAGATAAAATTAAAATGGTTTGCCCGATTACCATAGAGTGACCCGTACCGTAAGATAGTATAAGGAACGTTATATGTTGAGTAATAATCTTCTATTATCAACTCACATGCCTGCTTACTTGAACGGTAAAACGGGGCAAGATCGCTATAAACATAGACACTACTGGCGAAGATAAAACGTTTAACAGTATGAGCAGAACATGCCTCAAGAATATTGGTTGTGCCCAACACGTTTATGCTAATAGTTTCTCTTGGCGAACGAGACGCTTCTGCTATACCAGCTATACCAGCAAAATGATACACGTAATCACAATCGAAAATAGAGGCTTTAACCGTTTCAAAATCTAAAATATCCCCTACAATCATTTGCTGATCGTTCCGTAAATGGGGTGATTCTTTCAAGTCAAATATCGCTACATCAATCCCTTTGTCAGACAAATTATCAGCGACATAACTCCCAAGAAACCCAGCTCCGCCAAATACAATAGCTTTTTCTTTACCAGTAACTTCAATTGTCATATTACCCTACAAATCATATAGTTGGAGATCATAAAGAAACTACTGCAATCACGACCGACTTCCTACAAACCATCACGTTGAACTTCATACTCCTCTTGTGGCACCTCCCCCACGAGAGGTTTACCTATCAAAAACCTTATTGCCTCTTCGGTAGCCTCGATTTCCATTCTGGTTCGACAATCAACTGACATGGAACCCATGTGGGCTGTCAACAAACATCGTTCAATATTCTGTAGCTTACCTTCATAAGGCTCTTCTTCAAAAACATCAATAGCAGCTCCAGCAAGATGCCCGGCGTTCATTGTGTCATAAAGATCCTGTTCATTAATGATCCCACCACGGGAATTATTAATAATGATAGAATCAGGCTTCATCATATCCAAATGTACACGCCTTATCATATTCTTTGTTTTGGCAGTCAATGGCAGATGAAGTGTAATGACATCAGCCTCTTTATATATTGTTTCTTTCGTAACCCATTCAAGCTTGAATTTCCTATCCAACTCAGGATCAGGAAGAATATCATTGACAAGCAGCCGTGGTGTACCAAATGCCGCTAGTCTATTTAATACTCGTGTTCCTATCCTTCCAACCCCAATAACCCCAATTGTAATGTTAGCAATCCTACGTCCAAAATATCGGTGCCATTCCCCCTGATGCAATTGAGCATTTGAAACGTGAACCGAACGGAGTAAAGTTATTATCAAACCAATAGTTAATTCTGCAACAGCTGGAGACGGTGCATCTGGTGTATATGAAACCTTAATTCCTCTTTTTTTAGCCGCAAGCAAATCTACACTATCAAGTCCAATACCTACCCGTGAAATCATTTTCAGCTTCGTGGCTTTGCTCATTACATATTCTGTAATCGGTTCAGTACCAGCAATAATGACATCAAAATCAGTGACCATTTCAGCCAATTCTTGTTCTGTCAATTTTTTATTGAGGGGATTTATAACATAATCAATATTTGCATCATTAAGTTGCTCAAGAGGCAATCTGTTTTTTTCACCAAAAGGAACAGTTGTAATTAATGCTTTTACCATATCAAGTCCATAAGTATAATTTCCACACGATCATTGAGTCAACAATGTCCTAATCCACATTGACAACATTCTTCCAATACGTTCGTCCAAATTTTTCGACGCTTTTTGTGTATTTGTTGATCTTTTACTCTTCCCAATCCTGATAACAATCCGAAAAGGTCATATCCTTTTCCAAAATAGCCCCCCAAAAACCTTCAAAATCTGTATTTTTCCAGAATTGTGCCAAAATGGGACTCAGAAACAGCAACCCTGTAGGATACTGATAATACGTCTTACTATATACCACTTTCCAGCCAGAATGCAGAAACAGAAGGCTCCAATCTTCTGGGCTCAATTCAAAAATGTGCTCGTTTTCAGCAGAGATCGACTCGCGTATAGCACCTCTTACATGGTACATTCCGACTCGGCTTTGCCTTAAATACGGGACAGTAATCAAAAGACTCTTTCCTTCGTGTTTTTTAGCGAGCCGTCGCAAAAAAACCGCTGGAGCATGTAAATGTTCCAACATTTCAAAAGAGGTAAACAGATCAACCTGACCTCCAATATCAGTAGGAGTAATATCTTCAGCACGTTTTAGTATTGCCTTCATCCCTTGTTGATTAATCTTTTCTACTGCAACAGGGTCAAGGTTGACACTTATGGTTTCCAGATCAAATCGTCCAGTACCAAGGTGCTTCAGATACTTCATATGGGTACCGGCAGAATCACCAATATCAACAACAAATATGCGTTTAGACTGAGCAATATTTTCAAAAAATTCGAGCATTAATGAGCACTGAAAAGCCTGCTGTCCTCTTATTTTCACCTCCAAGAAACTTCCATTCTGTCTATCTTCACCACCAGAGTGGGAATACTGGACGGAAACGTCTGGCACATATTCCCGAAGTTTTCGAACCAATTTCTCCAAGCCCTGTTGGCTCAAAGCCTTTTCCAAAGACCAGAGCGCAATCCAAGCATATATTCGTCGCAAATCAACACCAAGAACCGATGCTATTATTTTCACTAAACGTTTAAACATATTTTACTTTATGGCGCTTAAAAATTCTGCTGTGAATAATATGCGTTATAAAAGCCTCCTCTGGCAAGCAGCTCCTCATGCCAGAGGAGGCTTTTA
>Ga0307929_1001083_pt1 | contig 22710 bp, 16 predicted proteins | sample AceLakmetage1330_FD_203160 | JGI IMG/M metagenome (GOLD analysis project Ga0307929, IMG submission 203160) | Saline water microbial communities from Ace Lake, Antarctica - #1330 | ecosystem: Environmental > Aquatic > Non-marine Saline and Alkaline > Saline | place: Antarctica: Ace Lake...
TGTTCCTGCCGAGGTGTTCGCCTCAGAATCGTATTCAGAAACAATAACATATACCCTACCTGATAATTTTAACGAATCGAAGATAAGCATGATTGGCTTTTTAGCATATTACGGTACCGAGATTGGATCCCGTGAAGTTTTGAATGCTGCTACCATGGATCTGCATGAAGAGGGTACTGTGGGATTAGGTGAGGTTCAAGCGGTCAAAAATTTTAAGATCTTCCCTAATCCTTCAAATGAATTGGTAAATATTATGTTTGACCAGGCAACTGAATTAGATACTAAAATTTTTGTTTATGATGTTTGTGGAAAGCAAGTAGATGTGATTAGTGAAAAAGCTACTATGATGGAAGGCACACAACATTATTCATATAATACCAGAAATTTGGAACCCGGATTGTACTTTGTTACAATAATAACAGATGATAAAGCACAGACAAAACGACTTGTAATAACCAGGTAATTTGCAAGAATCATTGTTAGGTCAGATACAATTAAAAAAGATCGATGAATCAAAAAAACAATAATAACTCTGAATCTAACCCTGCAAAAAGCAGAAAGATTGAGAAGAAGGAAGCTATAATACAAGGAAGCCCATTGTTGGAGTCACAAAACAGTGCGCTAATAAAAATACTTAACAAAATAAATAGCAAAAAGCTGAAGTGAAGGTTTATCAAAATAGATAAATGTTCAATTAAAATTAAACAGCTGAAGAAGAACATTTTTAAAAACAACTGACGGAGGGGGGAAACTGGATTATTTATCTTCAGAAACTGACCAGGGAACACTACCTGCCAAAGCAGCAACTGACTGGGCGATAACTGATATTCATTTTATTGATGAAAATGCAGGTTGGATTATTGGAGTCCCATGCTGAGGTTTCCTTGGACATTTTGTGATGCTTACGCAAGATACCGGAGCCGCTTGAAAAACCGAGGTTCAATGACTTTGGTCAGGATATCGACATCAATAACTTGGTATTTGAACCAGGATTCTACTTCGTAAAAATATTCTCTTTTGATAAGGTAATTACAAAGAAACTTGTAATTGAGTAAAAGTTAAGTTAGTAATTTTTTAAGCTCTGCCCCGGTTCGTCTGCCATCCTGCTATTTTTCGGGATGCAGATGGATCAGGGCTTATCTATGAATACTATCTTTGTCAAATCTGTTAGGCTTATCAACATGGTTAAAAAATGAGTATTTATTTAAATTATTTCACACAAACCAAAATCGATCTATTCTAGATTAAAACAATTGTATCATGAAGAAAACTTTACTTTTCATTGCACTTTTATGTGCAGCAGGATTGGTCTTTGGCCAACAATCATTGAACTACAAACAAAACCTTAAGCAGGCCTCAATGCCCGACAGGAGCTTTTCAGAACCGGCCGTGCAAAACACAAACCAAGTACATTATGCACCACCAAAAGCTCCGGCGCAAAGCGACAACAGCAGAAGCATTATCGTTCGCCAAATAGGTGGCGCTGCCAACGGTTTTAGCATGTTAGGTGTGCGGCAGTACCTCTGGGCCGACAACAACATCAATTCCGTGTGCTTCACTCATAGGATGCCCGCTTCACCCGGAAGTGGATATGTTGCGTACGATTATTCAACCGATGGGGGTGTAACCTTTACAAACAACATCCAGGTTTACGACCCTACACTAATTGATGGTTTTAATGCCCGGTACCCTCAGGGAGGAATCTATAATCCTGCCGGAAATACAGATCCTGCAAATGCGGCATTCGGCTACTTTGCCCCCACACTTGATGGTAGTACCGGTAGTGGTACCTGGGGAGGATATGCTTACGGAACACAAATGTTCGCGAACTCTTCGGGCCCAAGCCAGCACAACCTGACCAGTGAAGGCCAATTCATGCAAGAAGTCCCTGACTCCTACACCATCACCAGCCAGGGCCTCGCAGTAGCCATTGAGGCTTCAAGAGTTGAGTTGGTTTATTCCGACAACATGATTGTTACTAAGGGTTATTTCAATCCTGAAACAAACGAATTTGAAATGGAGCGCGAGATTGTAGAAATGCCTGCTGGTGGTGAAAGCATTAACGGAGTAATTGCCAGCGTGGCCGATGAAAAGATCGCGTTCTCGCCTGATGGCATGATTGGTTACATTGGATACTTGAGCAACAATGGCGAAAATGATGACAATTCCGATGGATGCTATTACCCTATTTTATACAAAACAATGGATGGTGGCGAAAGCTGGGATGGGCCTTTCAATGTTCAACTCGGTGGAGAAGACGGAATACAGACCATTTTAAATTTCCTTACTGATGAAATTATTGCTGAGATGTTTGAAGTCCCAGTTCCTGAAAGGGAAGATATTCCCTTTACTACAGGTTTTGAATTTGGCTTGACTGTTGACCATTCGGGTAACCCGCACCTGTTATTTGATGTAGGTGTCGGAAGCCAGGAATGGAGTATTTTCTCGGCATACGGTGGAAATGCCGGATGCGAAGGCTGTGTTGCAATGACACATATTTACTCAACTGATGGTGGTGAAAGCTGGATTGGTGATACCCTCTGCACTGTAAAAACCTTCCGTGGTGATTTCCCATGGACCGGAGGCGACCCGTCTTCTGAAGATAACAGGCCCTATGTAGCGTCCACAATGGATGGCTCAAAATTATTCTTCTCATGGATCGATACTGATATACCCGATATTGGCGATAACATCAGCCCTGATATTTTTTGCATTGGTTATGATGTAATAAACAATACTTATTCCCAAAACGCCAATGTTACCTTCCTGACGAATGCCATGTGGAATGCCTACATGGCATGTGGATCAAAATATGTTTTTGACCATGGCGACGGAACTTATACCATACCTTTTGCTTATCAGGAAATCAACACCGAAGAACTCCTCGACCCCGTGCAATTTTTCTATATTGATAACTATGTGTTAAGCGATGCTGATCTTGCTTTTACCACTGGTGTAGAAAAACCACAAACAGCTTCGCATCAGTTATCCAATAACTTTCCGAATCCTTGCAGTGATGTAACAAGGATGAGTTTATATCTTGAAAACTCATCTGTGGTTAGTTACAACATATCCAACCTGCTTGGGCAAGTAATCTGGAATGGAGCCCAGACAAAACTTTCCCGGGGCAATCACGTCCTTACCCTTGATGTTTCCACACTGAAAACAGGGGTTTACCTCTACAATGTTACAGTTGATGGCAAAACACAAACCGGTAAAATGCTGGTGAATTAAGTATGTATTAATCAAACCAGGAAATGGGTAATAATAACTGAATGCACGACAACGACGGTTACACAATTATCCAGGATCACAATACCGGTTATTATACCTACGCCCAATTGGAAAATTAGAGGCTTGTCCCTTCAAAATTTATTGTTGGGAAATCAGATCCTGCCAGGGTTGGCCTGATACCAGGAATCAAATAAACTTAAACGTTTCAGAAATTGAAACCGGGATCTACTTCGTAAAAATATTCTCGCATAATAATGTAATTACAAAGAAACTTGTAATTGAGTAAACTTTATCTAATTCAGGGGGTGACTAAACGATGTTACTGAAATTTAGTCACCCCCTGAATAATTAATAGCCCCGATCCGTTGATTTGCGGATCGGGGTTTTTTGTTTATTACAAAATTTGCGACATGAGATTTAGTCCATGTGAGGAGGTATGAAATTTTCGCATAAACTCCAAGGCAAGCTGACCTTGCTGTATGAAATAGAAAATTTGATAATCCAGGCAGAAATACCTCAATAGCGCTTATTGGCCTTGCTCAGATAAATTGATTTGCAAACTACTTTTTAGTTTGCGGCTTTAATTACTTTGTGCCAGCTTGTTTTCGAAGTAGTGCTCAGTTTTATAAAATAAACGCCGGCCGGAAATGCAGAAAAATCAACAACAGCTTCTTGGTTTCCGCTAGCACTTAATTGAAGCTGTTGAATATTTTGATGATGCATATTATAAATTTCTAAAAGCCCGCCTTCTACCATACCATCGTTTAAATTGCTTATAAACAAATTGTTTACTACAGGATTGGGATACACTTTAAGGCTTGATTCAGCCGGCTCTTCAATGTCAACAGTGGTGCAATTGATCATATCACAAATACCACCGGTAACTACAAATTCATCCGGATCGCCATCATTCATCTGCGAAAAACCACCAAATACTACCAGATTGTCTTCGGTAGCGTCAACAGTAAATCCAAAAACTATCCCGTTGGCGCGTAGCAAGCCATACCACGCTACACCGTCCCAGGCAGCAACATCATAGCTTACGCCGTCCAGGGTAATCACATATGAACCAGTGATATAAAGCACTCCTTCGGCTACAATTAGATCCTGAATGCTACCAATAGTTTCATTGCCAATGCTGCTCCAGCTAGTGCCGTCCCATTGGGCCAGATTTGGAATTGCATTGCCGTCAACACTATCAAAAAAACCACCTACAAGCAAATGGTCATTCCATTGCACCACCGCATTGCCATAGCCATAACCCTCCGGATGGTCAGCCCAATAAAGGCCGCTGCCAAAGGGCTGCCAGGCTTCACCGTTCCACAGAGCCAAACTATTGACCTCGGTAGTGCCTGCATTTTTAAAACGGCCAGTAGCAACCAAATCTCCATTGTATTCGCTTATCCCGTTCACATCCAACGAAAAACCCGGAGGTACTGTATTAAATCCCGCACCAAGCTGACTCAGGTTTTCGCCATCATAAACAGCAATGCCTTTTAACTCAGAACTACTAAAACCACCACCCATATACAGCTTATCATCATTGGCATACATGCCGGTTACCCATTCCAGTTGATCCGACAGCGGTACTATTTCGTTGTTCGCTTCGTCGATAAAGAATACGCCAAAGCGATTAGCAACATATAAGTTCCTACTATAAGATGTTATGGCATTGATTGCAGAGCCAAAATCAAAAAGACTTTGCCAGTTATTGTTACCCAGATGTTTGCGAATGCTTAATGTTCCGGCATAAAGATCGCCTTTGTGAAAAGCGGCAGCATAATGATCCTGACCGTTTCCGCCGGTATTGAGATCGCCAAGCTCACAAAGCACATTATCTTGCGCACGGACTAAGCCTTGTGTCATTATAATAATTATGGCGATTAAAAATAAATTTCTCCCTCTAAAAGAGGTTTTTGAAAAAGTGTTGCTCATTTTATTAGTCATGTTAGTTATGTTTTAGTAATAGATAAAAAGTATTCGTTGATGCTTTGATAGCAATTTAAGGGATGTTTTCCTGAATAAACAAAGGTTATTTCGCAGCGGCAAAGATAATTGTTTTTTAAAACCCCAAGCTATCAATGATTTAAGCATAGAAAATAACCTCGTACACCCCCTTTTATAGCCAAAAAATAATCTCGTCTAATCAGCTTACTACCAAAAAAACTGGTGCTTTAATAAATTTTAGTTAGTCAGGGTGTGACTCAAAGTCACCCCTTGAATATTTCCGTTAATTGATGATTGATGATTTACAATTGGTGATTGGTGATGTAAACCACATCAATAATCATAAATCAAATAAATCAACAATCGTAAATCTAATTTTTAAATGCCCCGGTTCGTTGATTTGCGGATCGGGGTTTTTTCTTATTGCGAAAACTTTTATAGATCCAAACCCCGAAAATAGGACCTCAATGAGTGATGGCAAATGCAAATAGATTTCTCCACCGACTGGCAGATCGAAATGAAATTGATTAAGTTTATCAGGACTCGAACCAGATTTTTGTGCTTATTTATACAAACCAATTTGCAATTAGTATCTTCCAGGTTTTTGCTAATAAAGATTCATTGTAATAAAATTCGATAATGTTCCTAAATGACAAACCTGGAAGATACTATTTATTCATTTCCATTTCAACACTTTACAATTAGTTGTCTTTGGCATTATTATCCGGAAACGGATTTGAGTTTTTGCTATTAACCTGAGTTCGATATAAGAACAAGTTTCAAATGATTGAATTTCAATAGTCCTGGGTTGAAACCCAGGGTAAAGGATTTAAAGTATCAAACCAGATTTTTGAAAATTTTGTAAAATGATAAAAAAATACAAAATTTTCAAAAATCCTTAGCAACATGTATCAATTTAATCCCTGCCCTAAAGGACAGGGCGATTGAAATTCAACACGATAAGTTGCCTATGTTATATCGAACTCAGGTTAATAAGTTATTCAACAAATTAAAAGTGTATTTATTTTTACCGTTTTAATATTTCTTCAACTTTCAACTGTAAACACCACCTGCTCGATAAAATCCCTGGGCGTAGTGGAATAATCGAATTTAATTGGTACGGAACGAACCATAACCTTATCGTTAAGGTTAATGAAATGCAGGTAACTTTTGGCACGGACGAGGGACGCCTGCGGCAGCGGGGAACTCCGTTTATCGAATATTAAAGGAACGGGCGGCCCGGACATGTCTGGTGTAGTACCTATATTTCTCTAATTGGTAGCCAAGGCCAAAATATTGCAACCAGGCTTGACTAGCATTGGTCGCCGTAGAACTCCAATAGTGTTCGTTCGCAAAGCTTATATAACCACCCTGTCGTAGATTAATGTACATCAGGTTAAGCTCATCTTTAGAGGGTAGAAACCAGTCGTTGTACCCGTTCAACTCCAATTCATCACAAATCCAAGGGGCTGTTTCGGTATCGCTACAATTCGATAGAATAATAGCTGTATTGACTGCTCCAGTTCCTATATCAGTGCTGGTACCGTTAATAATGTGTCCGGAACAACCCCACTCAATACCAGTACTCTGATCATTTTCGGCACATACCAGGCCACCACCATTACCATCAAGATAGAAAACAATACCACCAAAGGCTGACATTCCGATTTTAATGGTTGCAACTATTTCTTCTTTTGCTGAAGTAAATGATTGGTAATATGAATAAATGCGGTAAGTATAAACTTTGCTTTCCAAATTCACAGCCTCATCAGTAAAAATACTTTGTCCGTCGTTTATAGTGACAAATTCCTCCTCCCATGTGCCTTCATTTTCTTTGCGGTCAATTTTAAAACCATCATGGCCAGTTTCGTTATAATCCCATGATAAGGTTATAGATGTAGTTGAATTAGCTATAATATCCAAATTTTCAGGTGGTGGGAAGATGGCATCAAAATTAGATTCTGCCCATGATGAATTAAAATTTCCTGCATAGGCATAAACTCTGTAGGTATATGTCAACGATTGACCGGGAATAATCTCCGAATCACTCCAACTCCGGGTTTCTTTGGAAAAGGTCTGGTAGGCTACATGCCAGGGTTCATCTCCTTTTTTCCGATCTATTTTAAAGCCCTCAATGTCATGTTCACCAAATGTCCATTTAAGTTGCTTTACAGTGATACTTATTTCATTGATTTCAAAGTTTTGGGGAGCCCAGAGATCAGGATTTAAATCACTAAAGGAACCATATGGATCATCCTTTTCGCATGCTGTCAACATAAAAAGGCTGAAAATAAGAATAAAGCTTGCAATTGTGTTAAGATTTTTCTTGTTCATTTCTTAGTTTTGTTTTGTTCACGAATTTTATTGCCGGGTCAAAGGTATAGTTTTCAAAATGATTTTTTCATGTAGTATTTCTCCACTTCAAAATCTTAATTAATTGTATGTCTTCAAAAGAAATTGGACAAGACAAAGTTATGAATTAAGTTGTGGTTTTGCTAATTTTATAAACGCAAAATCATGAGCAATGAGACAGAAAAAGAAGAATACAGAAAAAATCAATAAGGAAATCCAGCAAAACACCAGGCGCAAGTTTTCATCAGAAGAAAAGATCAACAATAGTAGTCCGGGAAAAAGCCCTTCGGTATAGCTCAACCAGTAGATTTTTCAATAGACAACCCGTTGGTTTTCACTAACACCGATGATTAGGTGGAAAGGGAGTACATTTCCCATTGCTTTGTTTCTATTCCAAAATTATTTTCTGAACAATAATCCCGGAATCAGTGCTAATAGAGATATAATAAACACCTTCCGGCAGATAGGAAAAATCAATTCTATTTTTAAACATACCATTAACTGAATCCAGATATCCGCTAAATATAGCCTGGCCCTGAATATTAATTACCTTCAGAGTAAAAGCTTTGTCTGATAATCCCAAAACCTCAATATTAAAAATACCATTCGAAGGATTGGGATAAACAATTAGCTGTGGCTGCTTACTATCTTCAAGAATATTTACAAAGGGATCAATTACAACCAATAGTTCTTCCTCATCATCTCCCTCGCAGGGTGCAAAAGCTTCGGCATACAGGCTGAGGGTAACCTCTCCGTTATCAATATCATCCACTCCCGGTGTATAAAAGGGTTGGGCAATGTTAACATTGCTAAAAACGCCATCCCCCGAAGTTGACCAGTGCAGTGAATCGGCATTGACAATTTCAGGATTAAGCTGCAAAGTATGGTTCACATTAATGATGGTATCATTGCCCAGGTTAACATGCACATTCTCAATAATGTCAACATGTACCGTATCGGATGCTTCCATTCCCGCTTCGAAACCATATGCTGTAAGGATCAGTTCAAACCAACCATTTGCAAGGTCACCGCTTCCCCTGACATAAGCAGGGTATAATGTATTGCTATTAAACATATTCCCATCTCCGGAGGTTGTCCAAAGTACTGTTTGCTGCCCTGTAGCATTTCCCTCGGCATAAAAAGCTTCCTCAAAACAAATTGAAGCATCCGGGCCGGCATATGCAGCGGGAGCTTCAATGGGGCCAAAATCGAATGAAACAATCCTGGTTCCCCATGCCGAAGTGGGCATAAATTGGCTGGTGTACCAAAATGTGATATCATCTACAGGGTCGATGGCCATGGAGCTGTAATCGCCCCATCTTGCACTGCTGTTCTGCGAATGGCTGCCATCGATGACAATCATTTCTTCAACATCCATTTCTCCCTGGGGGGCACCGGCAGTCTGACCTGTATAAGCAATGGAAGGAAAGGTAGTATGGCCTGTTATCGAATAAGCCAGGGCAATATCCCCTTCTCCGTTCATGCCAATGCTGGCCATCCATCTGCTAAGGCCATCAGCAGGACAATACGTTCCTTCCTGGTAAATAAACCAGTCATCCTCACCGGCATCTTTGCGAAGTTCGTACCAGCGGATACCGGCAACAGTATCCACCATTACCGTGTGATTTATCAGCATGCATTCGTAGGTTCCGAAATTTCGGTATTGCAAGGGGTTCATCGGGTATTTCGATAATGGGTCAAGCAATTGACGTGAATTTGGTTGCGGAAGCTGCTCCCTTACACTGGGATTGAAAAAGTTGAAAGGTGTTACAGGGAGATCAGTTTGCAATGTATAGGTTGAATTAGATGGTGTTTGCCAATCCGTTTCAAACTTATACACTTCCAGTTTTTGTTGACCATATTTTATCAGGTTCACCATCCAATTTGGGGCATCATCCGGTGGCAGGGGCCCATCCAGGTTTGCTGATTTTACAGAGTATTGATCAGGAAAAGGCCCAAACATTATTATCTGTGCATCAGGATCACCCACCAGCATGGCCTCCCGATCCATAGCGGCAATAATGGCTCCTTCAAAGTCATTCTGGAACATATTGTAGGTTGAATAATAAGCATCAGGCCAGATGCTGAATTTCGGGTAATCATTAAAAAGATCGAACTCAAAAGCATAGCGGTAATATGATCCCAGAGGATCTGCTGTCTCTGATACAGCTATCAATTGCCAGAAAGTGCCATTATTGGTTTCCACTGCAAACTGTGTAGCCACCCATCTGTCGGCAAGGTCATCATACAAAACAATGGGGTCGCCATCGTTGGTGCCGGTCCATGGGCCGATAAATCCATCCCACAAAGTGCTGTTGTCCACAGGCCCGTAGAGGAGATTTCCCTGTCTGTCCCAAATCGCAAAAGCCAAATTCACCATCTGAAAATAATGATCGGGGCTAACATCACCATCTGAATCGGAGGGGTTGCTTCCATTGCGCACAATGCCCGGGAAACTCTGTTTTGGCCCTCTCACACCCTTTGTCCCCATATCTTTTTGACGAACAGCATCGCTATCTGCTTCAACCCTGTTATTGAACAAATGGCTTTCATCCTTACTCCGGTTACCAATAACACCATCCTTCCAACTGCGATCGCGTGTGCCGACCATTACAATCTTCATGTCGCGCAATGGTGGTGTTTTGTCGCTAAACACAGCAGTTTCAACAACTGGTTCTGCAGGAGTAAATTGCTGCCCATGCAGTGCAATACTTGTCATGAAAAAGGTAAGTACTATTGAGATTATTATTATTTTATTCATCTTGATAATATTTAAAAGAAGGACTGGTTGGCAATTTGAAATTATCGAATCAATAGCCTGGTCTTCCCACTTCGCAGCGAAGCGTGTTAAGGTGGGGATTGAAATATGAGACCTGACGCCCCCTGAACAGGCTGTGTGAAAACGCAAATTTTGACTTGCCCTGGCATTTATGCCAGGGACTAAAATGATGTGGCATAATTGGGCTTTAGCCCAAATAATCAAAGTTTGGGCTAAAGCCCATTAGAAACAATGAGCCTTTAATCTCCGGGCTAAAGCCCAGAGTTAGTCAAATTTTATATTGTTTTCATACAGTCTGTGAAGGCCGGGGCTATTGATGTTATATTGTCAATTCTCATGAATTGTTTAGGCTAAAACTACTGTACAATCATCTTCCCATTAAACTTCGAATTTCCTGCTGTCAGCGTATAAAAATAAACACCATGTTTTATGTTTCCAAAATTGAGGGTGAGCTGGTGGGGGCCATTTGACAACTGGTCGAAATTAAATTGTTCAATCAATTGTCCTGATACATTATAAACGTCAATTTTTACATCGCTCTTCCTTAACAGGTTGATGTTAAAATGTGTGGTTTCACTAAATGGATTAGGGAAATTTTCGGCCAACGATACCAGGGGCTCCTTATTTACCTCATCAATAGCCGTAACGGTATAGGATCTTTCAAAATCGGGAATATACCAAAACTGAACCGGGGCAGCTATATCACCACCCTCCAACTGCTCGTAAGCAAACGGGATTGTACACTCGTAGGTTCCATTGTCCGATACATCGGCAAATACATAATGTGACATGCATCCCCAGAAGGATTGCCACATCGCTTCCGACCATTCAGTAACATTTATAACCTCTTCACCATGCATCGTCATTTCAGGGATGTATTCGCGGAAGAAAATATCGGGCTGGTTATTGTCAATTGCTCCTTCAATTCTGGTATCGAGGAACGAAAAGAACACAATGGCACCATCTTCGGTGGTTGATACCTGAGCCCTGTTATACATTTTCATTGTACTACCCGAAGATCCTGTAAATTCATAATCCATGGTTTTTGGGTAATCTATAACAAAAGATTCCCATGTTTCGCCCTGATCTGTACTGTAAATGTGGAACAAAGCAAAAACGCCTTCATAATTCCACCATTCCAGAACTTCAAGATCGCAGATGGCAACTACACCCATGATGTGTGGATTTCCCCAGGCGTCAACTGCCATGTCCATATGATAACCCATGAAGTAAGGAATATCTTCACGATCCGGAACTGGTTCAGGATCAAAAAAATCAACAAGGGCTTCGTCTGAAATAAAATTCACAACCTCCTGGAGGCCGTCTTCACCACCAAGTTGTACTTCAATAGGTTCATCGGACCACGTTTCCCCACCGTCAGTGGTTTTGAAAAGAAAGGGATGGTACCATGTTGATTCCAGAAAATCCTCACCGTTTGTAAGTGCGCATATCCATCCTGTCATGCCATCGGGGGCAAAAGCAACTTTCACATCATTTATGCCGGCATCTTCGTTAATCTCCAACGGCATATGTTCAAAGGTATAATCGAAATCTTCCACTACATCATTCCAAAGGCCGTGGCCAACGATAAGATTTCCTGTAAAAGTATATTCACCTGAAATACCATCATTTTCTTCATCTACTACCCATGCTTCACCCAGTTGGGTAATGGTATATCCCGAAGGAAGGTATTGGAAATAATCATCTTGCGAAGGCAAATTATTTTGCGTGGGCAAGGCACCTTCTCCCAGCTTTTCGGACCCCCAGGCATAACCACCCCAGCTACCACCAGTACCCGCGGGGTTAGACGCGTCGAGCGTAGGAGCAAAGTATGAAAAATATGCTTCATCGGGATTTGTGTTGCCCGCCGGATTGTACAACAAACCCTGGGGATAACGTGCATTATAAGAATCCGGTAAATTGGGATCGTAAACCTGGTTGTTTACCGACCATGTTTGACCTCCATCAGTTGATAAATCATAGGCAAGATAACCTGATCCGGGAGGGTCGGCCATGCGGTGCACAAAAGAAATTGAATTGATGTCGTTGTTTGCCCAAAGATAAGTTGTGCGCATGTACGAAAACCCCCATGCATTTGCCGATTGGCCAATAGCGATGGTTTGAACAGCATCGGCACTTTTGAATGCTGAAGGTGGCCTTGTTGGTAGCTTTGTTTTTAACTGGCCCGGAGTGGCCATACTTTGTTTGTCAGTTTGTTCAAGCACGAACTTTCCTGGGGAGCTGAAATTCTTTTTGTTAAAGTTTTGTGCCGATAATCCCAGTGTACTTAATAAAAATAATGCAAGTATCAGTTTTTTCATTTTGATAAGATTTTGTTAATTATACAATATGACAGTTTTTCGTCACAAAGGTACTATCACCCTATTCGAATTTAAAATTGATTCGACGGAATAAAAAAGTTTTTACCTTTGATACCAATTTATTTCATCAATTCAACAATGGTTTCTATGTTAGATAAGTTTGATAATAAAATTCTGAGTTTATTAAAAGTAAATTCACGTGCATCGTTTGCCGAAATCGGACGGGAAATAGGTCTTTCCGCATCCTCGGTCCGCGAACGCATCCAGCGATTAACCGATTCAGGTGTGATTCACAAATTTACAATTGAATTGAACCAGGAACAACTTGGATTTGAATTGGAAGCATTTATCTTAATCAAATTATTCAGCGGTAAGCTGAAAAAGTTTATTTCGATAGTTAACCAATTTGATGAGGTTCAAAAAAGCTACCGGGTTACCGGTAATGAAAATGTACTCATGAAAGTAGCTTTAAAGGACCAAAAGCACCTCCAGGGTTTTCTTGATAAAATAATGGTTTTTGGCGACACAACTACTTTAATGGTGCTCTCCGAAATTATCGATTAGCGGCATCAGAATTATAAAATTTCCATTGCTGCCTTCAAACAGGCACCTTTATCTATTTCACAACCTTGTTTAATCAAAGAAGCTTCGATGGCTTTTAAGGTTGTCATCATTTCGTTTTTGACCCACCATATCTGAAATTAACGCTGCTCCATTCCTTCTTTTAAGATCAGGGCATATCCAACAAACTATATTCTTTCGATCAATTCAGTTTTTATTAATTCATATGCTTTACTTTGGTCATATTGCACACCCGGTCTTAATAAACCATAGGTGTCACCCTCAAAATCAGGATCCTGTATTTTTTCTTCCAGGTTTATAATGAACTGTTTTTGTGTAGGGGGTTTTTCCACAGAATATGCCATGTATTCCCTGTAACATCGTAGTAGCTTTTCGGTGTCTAATTTTAAATTGCTCAAGGCATGGTACAAGTCGAATAAGTCACGTCCCTTTTTTCGTTGGTAAAGTGCCCGCAATTTTGTACCGAGCATTTCTTCAGGCTCATACGAAACGAGTTTGCAAGAACCTTTGGCCCAAGTGTTTTCAATGGTATGCTCAATCATATTGTAACCCAAAACCGAAAAGTGCTCTCTGCAATTGATTTCTATTTTTAGCCGAAGGTTGACTAAAGGAGGCATTTCAGATTCAAAACGGTAAACCATGGTGTTGTTGTTTGCTTTTTGCTTCACAGTAGGTTTTCCCAAAAAGCCGAGTTGTTTCCTGATAGCCGATAATGTACCTTTTATGGGTTCAGCTTTTATTTGAACAAGATCAATGTCTTCTGAATAACGTACCTGTGGTTTTAAGAAAAGTTTATGTAAGGCTGTACCACCTCTAAATGCTAACTGCTTTTGAAGAAATGGGTCAGAAAATAGCTGAAGTAATGCTTTCTCAATTACCAAATCCTGCTCCACTTGTGCGTCTTCAGGCCAGGGGGCAAATTCTTTCCATTCTTCTATGTATCGTTTTGGAAGCATTAATAGTCGAGTTCAGTATTTTGAGTTATTTTCCATTTTTCACTAATTAAGCCTGTTTTTCTAGTATGTGCCAACGAAAGAGAAACTTCTTTTGAGTTTTTGCTTAATAAGCTGTAAAGGGAACCTGCTGGTGTTTCGCAACCTAATCTGTCGAGCAGAAAACCCAAACGCTGAATATTGGGAATTTTCTGAGTTCTGGCAGTTTTTGAGAGAATAGAAGGTTTTATGTTCTCCGCTAAATCTTCAAGAATGGGTAAAATTCTGTTTATTCCACCAATCCTTTTGTGATATTGAACCAGATCGAAAGCAGTTAGTTCCGGTGATGAAACTTTTAAATATCCTGCATCCGTTTTCTTTTCTAAAATTTGATTTTGTTCCCATTCACCTTTGGTGAAAAATCTAAGTGCAAGCTTTTGCGTATGAATGTTACGTAAGGCAGGTTTATGGGTCATTATCTGGAATTCCATCGGCTGTTGATGGCCGGCACCATGCAAAGCCGCAGCAGAAAAAAGACCTACATAATATTCCCTGTTTAAAAAGTCCATCATGTCATTTACGAAAAGTGTTAGAGGTAACATTCCACGATTAGAGTATTGAGGTGGAATAATTACATAAAACTCTTTTCGGACCTGTGCCAGTATGTTTCTATTTTTCAGCCTAAATATTTTCTGAAGAATAGCTTTTTCAGATATATTAAATTTGGCTTTCAGTTCGCTTAAGGTCAACGAATATCTGCCTTTTGATTGAACTTCAATCAGATATTTTTCAAAGTAGTTGTATGTCGATGTTCTTTTCACTATTTAGTTTGCGCAAAGCTACATAAATTGTAGTTAATTGCAAATGCAAAGTGATGTATTTGAAATATTGGCAAAAGAAACGATAGGTTTTCTTCATTACCTTAACACTATATAAGCCATTTAAGGCGGCAAAGCGGGCATTTTTCCACCCGACCATTTTTCCAAAGTTGGAGATAGAATATTATTTTTTGGTTATCAATATTCAATTATCCCTCCTATCACTAACTTATAAAGTTTCCATTGCTGCCTTCAAACACGCACCTTTATCTATTTCACAACCTTGTTTAATCAAAGAAGTTTCGATGGCTTTCAAGGTGGTAATAACTTCGTTTTTGCCAGTCATACCCATATGGCCAACCCTGAAATATTGTGTTCTTATTTCTGGCAAAAGCCCGCCTGCAACAATAACACCTTCGGCCCCGATACCTGAGATTATCGCTGCACCAGAAATGTTTTCAGGGAAATAAGGTGCTGACAGCGTATTGGCCGCAACATCACTGTTAACAGGAATAATATCAAGCCCCAGGCTTTTCAATCCTTCGCGAAAAGCATGTCCTACTTTGCGGTGGCGATCAATGCGTTGCTCCATTCCTTCATTCAGGATAAGCTCTAAACTTTTTTCCAGGGCCAGGATAAGGTTTACTGCCGGTGTCCCAAAATAGGAAGGCTTGCGCTGGATGTAGGCTTCCATAATGGGCAACCAGTTTCCCCAATCAGCATAATAATTCCCAACTGGTGTAAGGCGATTTTTCCATACCGACATTGCCTTTTGTGAGACTACCATCAATGCCAGCCCCGGTGGCACACCAACTGCTTTTTGTGAAGCGGTAAGTACTACATCAATGCCCCAGGCCTCCTGTTGAATTTCCTCACCTGCCACCGAACAAACTCCATCAAGTACAGTAAGCACGTCGTACTTCGTGCCCAGTTCACCAAAGGGTTTCGGGTCGTTCAACACTGCCGTTGAAGTATCAACATGCGTAAAAGTCATCAGTTTATATTTCCTCTTCTTCAATTCTTCCTCAACCTCGTGGATGGGTACAATGTCACCGACTGGAGCCGTGAGCAGGGTCACATTGCCACCATATCGTTTTAACAAATCAGCATAGCGTTGGCCAAAATATCCTGTCGAAATTACCAGGGCATTGTCGCCCGGTTCAATCAGGTTCGACCCGGCAATGTCCATGGCCAGGGTGCCGGTACCTGCAACAACAAAAGGTTGTCCCGAGGGGCACATCCATACTTGTTTCATCATTTCCAAAGTATGGCCAAAGCTCTCTACAAAATCAGGGGCAACATGGCTGGGAGTTGGAATACTCATGGCATCCATCACCTCAGGTTCGAATTCGATGGGACCCGGTATCATTAAAAGTTTTCTTTTCATTTTCTTAGGATTTGATTTTATATTCATCCAATATTTTCAATAATTCAATTTTTGTTGCTGCATCAAGCGGAAGGATGGGTTTACGTGCCGGTCCTCCATACAAGCCAATATAATCCATGGCTTCCTTCAAGGCGGGAACTCCCCATTTTTTGGTAACGGCATTGTTTACAGGAATAATATCTAATTGTAGCCGACTTGCTTCGGACATATCACCAGCAAGAAAGGCTTTGTGCATTGCAATGCATTGTGCAGGAGCAATATTTGCCGAGGCCAGAATACCACCACAGGCTCCAACACTCATTGCCGGGATCAGGAATCCTGCTGACCCTGCAAGTATCTGAAATTCCGGTTTAACCCGTTTTCTGATCGCACCCATTTTTGCCACATTCCCACCAGAATCTTTCATGCCTATTATATTTGGGTGTTCCGAAAGCAGGAGTATCGTTTCAGCATCCATGTCCATCCCAGAATTGGCGGGCATATTATAAATAATAACAGGAGCCTCTGACGCATCTGCAACAGCAAAATAATGCTGTTTCAGGGCTTCGGGTTTCATCAACCCTTTGAAATAAAAAGGATTTAAAACCAACACCGCATCTGCACCAGCCTTGGCAGCTGCCCTTGTGAGCATGACAGTTTCACGCGTTGATTGTCCACCTGTTCCGGCAATCATCAATTTATCCTTAGCAATGGCTTCGCGCCCCATTTCATAAACCTGAATTTTTTCGGCATCAGACAAATGTACCAACTCACCGTTGGAACCCAACACTAAAAATCCACGCAAATCGAAAGAACTCAATTTCTTGATATTGTTCCTCATCTCATCCAGTGCCAGGTTTTCGTCCTTATCGAAAGAACTGGGCAAAGGAGGGAAAATTCCATTTAATTGTATCATGTTTCAAAATTTTTACAAAAATAGATACTAATCCTGCGACAAGAAAATGGATTCGTTGGAAAATTAGACTTTTTGCCGTTGAAGTGAACAACTATTGTGTTCGTGATATTTGTTTCGATGGCTTGTAAATTTATTCAATATCATGTCCAATCTTTCAAATATTCGTGTCTACGAAATAGAACCCGAGATTTGTTTCATAAAGGCATTCTAACATGAAAAAATAATAACCATGATACTGGTTGAGTAAATTGAGTATTAATTCAGGGGGGGACCTAATCGCGATAACAATGTTTAGTTACTCACGAAAATAAATTACAAAATGTCAATTGAATATTCAGATGATTTTGCTGGGCAGATGATGAAGTATGCTGAAAAGTATTCGCACCTTCCTGATTACAATTAATCCCAAACGTCGATAGCTTGGTCAAAAACAAAAAAATCCCGGACTCAATAAAGAGACCGGGATTTTTGATTATCATCCTTTTAAACTTTTCTGAAATATATATTTATCTATTCAGCCAAATTGTGCTTCTTCATTTGATAAACTTTCTTGGCGCCATAGCCTACGCCCAGGGCGGCAAGGATTAGTAAACCGCCTCCAATGGGCGCACCTCCACCAACGGGAGTGTTACTACCTCCAGGTGCTTGTGAACTTCCACCTCCGCCATTATTTGGTGGTGGTGGGGTTTGGGCGGATAGGTTAATTGTTAATAGAGTAATTGTTATTAGCGCTGCTGTAAGTTTTATTATTTTTTTCATGATATTTTGTTGTTTGTTAGTTTATTGTTTTTGGAACGTTGAGACGCACGGCCGTGCGTCTTTACCTTCCCCTTATGGTTATTATTGGTACGTTGAGACGCACGGCCTTTCCGAACCCTGACAGGGTTTGAAACCCTGTCAGGGTTGCTTATCTACACTATTTTATAAATACTTTCTCTGTTTTTACTTCATTCCCTGATTTCACCGAAACGATGTATATCCCCGTTTGTAGATTTACAGGTATTGTGCATAATTCGCTTGCGCTGATGTTTTGCTGTAAAACAATTCTTCCCATTACATCCGAAACCATTACTTCTCCGCTCTCAGCACCTTTGATGAAAATTTGCTGACCATCGGCATAAATCCTTATATTGCTTTCGCTGATTGTGGATTCTTCGATGCCAACGGAATTAAAATGCAGTTTGAAGCGTTTTTCGTCATCGCTGGTATCCCATGCAAATTCGTATCTTCCATTTATAAGATTATGGAAAGTTCCGGTTTTAGTGTCTTCGAGATAAGCTTCGGGAATGTCAGCGATTTCATTAATTTCGATGCTATAAGCACCGGCCTCATCGTTGGTGAAACCCAATTGGATGGTTTCGCATTCGGGGCGTACATCCACGGTGTAGTTTCCATCAGCACCTATCGAATAAATTTCGGATAGGCCGGGTGTGCCCGACAAGAATTTCCAGGCATCTTTGGCTAGTTCAAAGTTCTCTGATGCAGTTTCATCGAAAACAATTTGCAGCGAATTTTCTAGTTCCCCACTGTTGGCGGCGAGCACAATTCCCTTTTCGAAACCCTTAGCCGACTTTACTGAATTATCATTGGTGCGTTGGCTATTGCTTAATTGAAATGTGCCTGCACTGTTAGTAACAATAAAAAATCCTTCCATGGGGCTGAGGTATCGCGATCCGGTTCCAAAACCCGAAACAGCGGTGTAAGCATCGTAGCTTGTTCCGTTCCAGGTGTATTTTGCGCCATAGCCTGTTACCAAATCCCAGTCGATGTAGGATGGGTAGGGATTGCCCAAAAGGTTTGATCCTTCATAGGCCTCAGGCTCCGCGGAATATTCGGTGAAGGTGATAGCTTGCGTTTGTTGGCTCGTAAGCGGCGTCCCCGTAAAAGTGTAGCTCGTTGCTTTACCAGGTGTTGCCCAAAGGCCATAGCCTTGTTTTGGATACAATTCGGTTTCAGGTTCACTGATGTCTGTCCAGACGTGCATGGTTTCATCCCATTCCTGCAAGTAATCACCCAGGAATGTATTGGCGGTGATGCCAGTAGTTGGGATAGAAATTAAATGCCACTCTCCATCGCCAATGTTTTTTTCGATGTTAATGGTTCCGCTGTTTATGATGGTTCCATTGGTAATGAGTGAACCGCCATCTTTTATGGTGAGTGTAGCATCTGCTTCCACGGTTAAGTTTACACAATTTGCCCCAATGCCGGAAGCAATCTCCGGGTTGTTGCCCGAAGTGGGAATTGTAGCATCGTCTATTGTTGTGGGCATTTGGTTCAAATCCCAATTGCCGGCCGTGTTCCAGGCTGTGCTTTCGGAGCCATCCCAAATAATGGAAGTGCCCGTTGTAAAACTTTGCTCTGCGCTATATCCCGGTCCATCATCATTGATAGCGTAAGCCTTGATAAAATATTCGGTGGATGCTGATAGACCAGTCAGGCTTATGGTATAGTTACCTGTAGAAGTTGGCGTACCATGCTCCACTTTTGTATCGCCTGTGTTTGGGTTGCCTGTTGTATTGTAGCACACGCCATAAGCTGATGGTGTGCTTCCTCCAAAGCTGCTGATGTTAATTTCAACATTTGCAGTGCCCGGGCTTGCTGTTACCGAATTAATTGAGACTACGGGAGGATCTGGTGGCGGGTTATCTTGTAAATATGGATAACCATCGTTTATATCAGGGTCGATGGCCCAGGTATCAATAAAATCCCATCCAACATAAGTTGATTCTAATTTCAATTCGGCGCTTGTTTTTCCGGTAGCATAGGGATCGGTAATGCCCGGCAATAAGTCAGAATTATAGTATAAACCAGTGGCACTTCCATCACCATCGCATATAGTGCCACATACCGATTTGGTGGATTTTGAGCCCATTGGTATATAATAGCAATATTCTATAACACCATTATTAGTATAGGCTATTCCACCACCATTTTCAAATTCGCACTCCTTGACATAACATGCCCAAACTTCACTGCCCGGATCAGCAACCGAGGATACGATCCCACCAACTCTCACTGTTGGGCTGGAAATCTGTCCGTAAATAGCAGCGCACCAAATAAGATAAGAATTATTTGCTATTGTTGATGCGATTAGTCCGCACCCCAGTCCATAAAGAGTTTGTGTTATTACATGGTTTTGGTATGAACTACAAATCCACAAATTAGCCCCCCCCGAAACAAAACCAACTATTGCACCCACATTTACTCCTTCAACATGGGCATCCGAAACAGAGCTATGGGTAATATCTGACCCGGAGATTGCACCGGCTATACACCCAACAAAAGAATCATAACCTACACCATACCCGCCTTGTATATTAGGGCTTGACATTTTAATGTTCCATAAAGCCGGGCCAGGTGAACTTGCAACTACACCAAATAGCCCGGTATATTTTAACAGATACCTGTTTATGAATAAGCGCGATATTACAAAGCGTTGTCCGTTGTAGGATCCGGAAAAAGGTGTGTTTTCATCCCCAATGGGCGAAAAGCCCATGTGAATATCCGGTGTTCCCGGATTATTGTCATGGTCGCCCAAATCCCAGGTTGATGTTGCATTAGCACTGAAATTTGCCGTTTGGATATAATGTTTATCCCACTCGCTGCTATTTTGCGACAGCCAGTACAAGTTGTCAAGAGTGGCTATTTGATATGGGTCGTCACTTGTGCCATCGCCTGCCGCAGGTGGTGTGGCAGTTTGTGCCAATGTAAATACGGCCATCAACATAAATAATGCTGTAATTGTAAGGTTTTTCATAGTTCTTATTTGTTTGATTTTAGATTCTTATCCTTTATTGAATCTTCTTTATTAAGATTTTGCGCTTTATCAGTAATACTGGCATATCTGTCGATGAGTTTTTTTAAACTGATGCGCTGTTAATGCGCTGTTGTTCAACTTGTTTGTGGAGTTCTGTTTCTGTTTTGCCCATTGCGGGTCAAAGGTAATTTACACACCTCAGCAAATCCATTGACTTTAGTTAAGAAATGATTGTAAATTTGCAAAACGCTGGTAAATTTTAGAATGCAGATGTAAAATCAAATTTATCGGCAGTAAGAAAGATAATTACGAAGGGACAAATGGCTTGGTAGATAGAAACGGATGCCAATGGCACATAAGTTTTGCATTAAAGACCAATAGTTTTATCAGATGAATAATTACAGACGTTTTTTGGAAAGCCAGGGCTACGATGTGTCGCCACAATGGCCTGAACTGGAAAATAGAGTAGAGTGCAGGATATTTGAAAAGGGTTCGTTAATCGTGGATGATACAAAGCCCAGTTTTTGTATTTACCTTTTGGATATAGGTTGTGTTCGTTTTTTTACAGAAATAGACGATGTTGAATTTACAAATGAATTTATTGAAGCTCCAAACGCCTTTGGTACTCATTTGGGGTTTGATCCCCAGGAATATAACCTGGTCAATATACAAGCACTGACTGATGTTGAAATCTATGTGCTGGAGCCGGAAGGGCTTGAAATAATGATTAATAAGTATCCTGGATTTAAAGAAATCGGAGATCAGACTGTTGGACAGCTCCTTAAAAAAAGAAATGCTTATGCGAAAATGCTGGCCCATAACACCCCCGAGGAGCGGTACAAACATTTCATGAATACACAGGCCTCACTCCTTCAAATTGTCCCCCAACATATGATAGCTTCGTATCTTGGCATAACACCGGAATCGTTGAGCAGAATTAGAAAGCGGATGTTTTCGAGGCCGGATAAGTTAAAATAGCCACCATTCCCATTTCCACGGGTTTACGCAAACAGGTAATTAATGAATAGTTCGTAGTAAACCCGTGAAAGCATAGAATATTTTCAGAACTCAGTATTTTGGAGGATTCTAAATTCCAAATCGCAAGGACTCATTAATAAAGAATGTGATTGTTATATTGCAAAATTGCTATATTGCTGAATTTAAACAATTTAACAATACAACAATTTAACAATAATTGGGTAGATTGTAAGTTTCATTGCGAATCTATTTGCGTATCCACTGATTTACTGAGTTCAGATTTTTAATTTGAAAGCCGGATAAACGAATATCCAACTTTTTTTATTCCGCCAAATTCCTCTTCTTAAAATCATACACCTTTTTCGCGCCATAGCCTGCACCCAACGCGGCAAGGATCAGTAAACCTCCTCCAATTGGCGCACCACCGCCAGGAACCTGATTGCCGGTTTCGCTATGGGCAGGAGGTGGAGGTGGACTATCGGCTAGGATTGAGTTGCTGCCTATAAATAGCATTACAAGCAATATGCATAGTTTTATTGTTGAAGCGAATGATTGGTTGTTATTCCTCATTGGATTAATGTTTAAATTGTGAATGTTTGTTCCTACTACTGATGACAAGTTTTTGTAAAGTACCGAAATGCAAGCTCATGAATAGGCCTCTCAGTCGCAAGCTCCTTCGAGGTGACAAATGGTTTTAGTATGGTATGGGGAGGTGAATTGCGAACGCT
>Ga0307929_1001084_pt1 | contig 22704 bp, 19 predicted proteins | sample AceLakmetage1330_FD_203160 | JGI IMG/M metagenome (GOLD analysis project Ga0307929, IMG submission 203160) | Saline water microbial communities from Ace Lake, Antarctica - #1330 | ecosystem: Environmental > Aquatic > Non-marine Saline and Alkaline > Saline | place: Antarctica: Ace Lake...
CGATGTTTTAGAGGATGCACCCCTAATTCATTACGGGGTCGGCCAAAAGAGGGCCACCTCCTATATCATTGTTCCCCTGATCTTTGAAGATGAAGTGGTCAGCATTCTTCTGCTGGGATCCCTTACCCGGTTCACATCGCTTCAAAGACAATTCATTGAACTAAACATTAAAAACACCGCCATTTTAATGAACACCGCCAAATCCCGCAGAATCATTAAACAACTTCTGGACGATGCCCAGCAAAACCATCAGGAGTTGCTGGCCCAAAACCAAACCCTTGAACAACAGACCCAGACCCTGAAAGCATCTGAAACAGAACTCCAATCTCAACAGGAGGAACTGCGGGTCACCAATGAGGAGCTAGAGGAACAGGCCCATACCCTCAAAGAATCTGAGACAGAACTCCAGGCACAGCAGGAAGAACTGCGGGTTACCAATGAGGAGCTGGAAGAACAGACCCGGAGCCTGGAAGGACAAAAGGAAGCCATCGAGAAAAAGAATGTCGCCCTGGTAGATGCCCAGGAAAACATACAAGCCAAGGCCCAGGAACTTGAAATCGCCAGCAAATATAAATCTGAATTTTTAGCCAACATGTCCCACGAACTTCGAACCCCCTTGAACTCCATCCTAATCTTGTCCCAGCTTTTGGCCGGCAACAAGAAGCAGAACCTGACCGAACGTCAGATAGAATCGGCTTCAGCCATCCATTCCAGCGGGGAAGACCTTCTCACCCTGATCAATGAAATCTTGGACCTATCAAAGGTGGAGGCGGGAAAAATAGAACTGGTACCTGAAAATGTGGCCATACCCCAGATAGTGGATGACTTAAACCGAATGTTTGGGGATCTTGCCCGGGAAAAAGAAATTGGTTTTATGATCAATACCGAACCCGACATGGTAGACACCATTTATACGGATCCATTGCGATTGCAGCAAATATTACGCAATCTTCTGACCAATGCCTTCAAATTCACCAAACAAGGCCAGGTCAGCCTGACCATCGGCCGGCCGTCAAAAAAACTTTTGTCGGGCAAAGCCATACCCCGCGAAACAGCTATTGCCCTTGCCGTTAAGGATGAGGGTATCGGTATTCCCAAGGAACAGCAGGCCGCTGTTTTTGAAGCCTTTCAACAAGCCGACGGCAGTACTTCCAGAAAATATGGCGGTACAGGTTTAGGCCTTTCCATTTCAAGGGAATTGGCCAAGTTGCTGGGGGGATTTATCCATCTTTCCAGCGAAGAAGGAAAAGGCAGCACCTTTACCATTGTGATCCCGGAACACCATTCCAAAGACACAGGATCACAGGAATCAAGCCCAGGAGACAAAGAAACCCTGGCCAGAGCCCATGAGAACAGGGTCAATTCTCATGGGGAAGAACAAATAACCCAGTCCCAAGAGCCAGGGCTGGCAACCCAAAAAGCCTCTGTCCGGGATGACAGAAAAATCTTGTCCCCCGGAGACAAAAGCCTGTTGATCATTGAAGATGATCCTATTTCCGCTAAAATCATGCAGGATTTTGCACGGGAACGCGGCTTTAAGTGCATCATTGCCGATGACGGTGAAACCGGGCTCCATTTTGCTGATTACCACAAACCCAGCGCCATCATGCTGGACATCGGTCTGCCCGGTATTGACGGGTGGACCGTTTTGGAGCGGCTTAAAAACAACTCAGACCTGCGCCATATACCCGTTCATATCATGTCGGCGTCAGACAGCTCTTTGGATGCCATGCGCATGGGGGCCATTGGATTCTTAACCAAGCCCGTGACCATTGAAAAAGTAGAAAAAACCTTTTGCAAAATTGAAAATATTATCACCCACCCGGTGAGAAAACTGCTGGTGGTGGAGGATGATTCCATCCAATGCCAGAGCATCAAAGAGTTGATTGGCAATGGGGATGTTGAAACCACCATGGTCGCAACGGGACTGCTTGCCTATGAAGCCCTTACCAGCCAAAGCTATGACTGTATGATTCTGGATCTTGGCCTGGAAGATATGTCCGGGTTTGAGCTGTTGGAAAAAATACGTGACAACGAGGCCTGTTCTAAAATCCCGGTCATTGTTTACACCGGCCGGGATCTGACCCTGGAAGAGGACAAAAAACTACGAAAATATACAGAAAGTATTATCATCAAAGGGATTAAATCACCGGAACGCCTGTTGGAAGAATCAGCACTTTTTCTCCACAGGGTGGAAGCCGACCTGCCCAGGGAAAAACAAAAAATTCTCAAAATGGTCCATGACAAGGAAGCTGTTTTGAGCAAGAAAACCGTCCTCCTGGTGGATGACGACATGAGAAATGTGTTTGCCCTCTCCTCTGTGCTGGAAGAACGACAAATGACCGTCCTCATTGCAAGGGATGGCATGGAAGGCGTTAAAAAGACCCATGAACACAAAGAAATTGATATTGTGCTCATGGATATCATGATGCCCAAGATGGACGGATATGAGGCGATTCAGGAGATCCGAAAAACCAAGAAAAAATTGCCCATCATCGCCCTCACGGCCAAGGCCATGAAAGGGGACCGGAATAAATGCATTGAGGCCGGGGCCAATGATTACCTTGCAAAACCCGTGGATCCCGACAGACTGATCTCCATGCTGAAGGTCTGGCTATATTCATGATCCCTGATCCCAAAAAAATGGCTGCAAAAAAAACGGATCACCAAAAAAATCTCCAGAATGAAAACCTGGAAATCCATATGCTCCTGGAAGCCATCCATCAAAAATATGGCTATAATTTCAAGGACTATGCCAATGCTCACACAAAACGGCGGCTAAAGCACCGGCAGAACCTCAGCAATCTGAAAAATTATGCCGAAATGATGCATAAAATCATTTATGATGAGGATTTTTTTAATGTTCTGCTCCTGGATTTGTCCATCAATGTCACGGAGATGTTCAGGGATCCCGGGGTTTACAAAAAAATCCGCCAGGATCTGATTCCCCTTTTAAAAACCTATGCCTTTATCAAGGTATGGCACGCTGGCTGCTCCGCCGGTCAGGAAGTCTATTCGATGTCCATTCTTTTGGAAGAAGAAGGAATGAAGAGCCGATCACAAATCTATGCCACGGATTTTAACGAGCTCGTCCTTGAAAAGGCCAAAAACGGTATTTATCCCCTTGAGGCGATGAAGACCTATACAAGCAATTACCAGCAATCCGGCGGGGAAAATGATTTCTCCGATTATTATACCGCCGATTATGACCATGTCATCCTCAGGCAATCCCTGAAGGAACGCATATTATTTTCATCCCACAACCTGGTCACCGACGGGGTGTTTGGAGAAATGAACCTGATTTTGTGCAGAAATGTACTGATTTATTTTAACCGAAAATTACAAAACCGGGTGTTAAAACTATTTTATAACAGTCTCTGCCCCGGCGGGTATCTCTGCCTGGGATCCAAGGAAAGCCTTCGTTTCACTGAAATGGAAGATAAGTTTGAACCCATTGCCGGCCAGGAAAAAATTTACAGAAAAAAACGACAGCCATGAAAAAAACAGACTGTACAGCCATTGTAATTGGGGTATCTGCAGGGGGTCTTGCTGCCCTTACCGCCATACTGCCAAATCTTTCGGACCACCTGGACCTGCCGATCCTCATTGTACAGCATTTAAGCCCTGGCTCCGACGACTTTCTGGCCACCCATTTTAATGAGATTTGTTCCCTTGCCGTAAAAGAAGCCGAAGACAAGGATGTCATTGCAAACAATACCATCTATTTTGCCCCGGCCAACTATCACCTGATGGTAGAGCAGGATAAAACCATTGCACTTTCCACAGCGGAACAGGTACAATTTTCAAGGCCTGCCATTGACGTATTATTTGAAACAGCAGCAGAAGCCTATTTGGATGGACTTGTGGGCATCATTCTCACAGGGGCCAATTCCGACGGTACCCGGGGTATCCAGCGCATCAGGCAACTTAATGGGTTTGTAATTGCCCAATCCCCGGGAACAGCCGAGGTAGATACCATGCCCTTATCTGCCATAAATCAGGCTGGAGTGGATAAAATACTTGATTTGCACAAGATTGCACCGTATATTAACAGGTTAACGGTAAAGGAAACTTAAATGAGGGCCATATCTATTCTGATTGTTGATGATCGACCGGAAAACCTTCTTGTTCTTGAACAGGTGCTTGAATCACCGGAATTGATTATTGTCAGGGCAACTTCGGGGCAGGAAGCCCTTGAAAAAACCCTTGACCATGAGTTTGCCCTGATTCTTCTGGATGTTCAGATGCCGGTCATGGATGGATATGAGACCGCAGCCCTGCTCAGGGGAAACAAACGAACCAAAAACATTCCCATTATCTTTGTCACCGCAGCCACAAAGGAACGATCCCAGGTTTTTCGGGGATATGGCTCCGGTGCCGTGGATTATCTGTTCAAACCCCTGGAAACCGGTATTTTGAAAAGTAAGGTAAAAATATTTCTTGAACTCTACCACCAGCGCTGGCTGCTGCTAGAAAAAACCAGGGAACTGGATGCCAAGGTACTGGAGCTAGAAACCCTGCAGTCCAAACTTGAAGAATCCAATGAGAAACTGTGCCAGCTCTCTTCTTTGGATGGCCTCACAGACATTCCTAACAGACGATTTTTTGATGAAACCATGATCCGGGAATGGCAGCGGGGAACCCGGCACCAAAAGCCCTTGTCCCTGATAATTGCCGACATTGATCATTTTAAGGCCTTTAACGATGCCTACGGCCATGTGATGGGAGATGACTGCCTCAAACGAGTGGCCAAGGGCCTTAGGAAAAGTATTCTCAGGGATGTGGATACCATTGCCCGATACGGGGGGGAAGAATTTGCCGCCATCCTGCCGGAAACAGATGAAACAGGTGCCGTCTTGATCATCCAGCGAATGTTGGAAAGTATAAAAGACCTGGAAATCGACCACAAAGCCTCTCCCACGGCAGACCATGTCACGGTCAGTTTCGGCCTGAGCACCATGGTTCCCAATAAAGACTTACGCCCCACCCAACTCATTGAATCGGCTGACAATGCCTTGTACCTTGCCAAAAATTCCGGAAGAAACACTTATACCATCAGTTGACATCAGTTCTTTATTGATTAAACGCTTCATTTTTTATATGATATAACAAATTCATTTTGCACGAATGCAAAACATTGCTGTCCTATAAAAATGAAATCTTTACCAAGGAGTGAACAAACTATGAGTGATGCATCCCAAACGATTCTCTATAGCGGCGGCCACAGAGGAGCGGAAGCAGAATTTGGCAAACTGGCGGAAAAATACGGCATGAAGGAAATTAATTATTCCTTTGAAGGCCACAATCTTGACCGGAACGTCGGGGTCAAAATGCTCAATGATGAAGAGCTGAAAAAAGGGGATATCAGTATGGATATCGTTTCTGCCCGCATGGGCAGATCCTTTTCCCGGGTCAACAAAATCAGGAAGGTGATCCAATCCATTTTTCACATGATCAACAACGGGTATCAAATTTTTGTCATTGGCTGGGTCCTCCCGGATAAAACCGTCAAAGGGGGAACCGGATGGGGAGTAGAACTGGGAAAACTCTTTAACCGTCCCATCTTTGTTTATGAGCAGGATAGAAAGGAATGGTTTTCCTGGATCGACAATTCCTGGCAGCAGGTCACCCCGGTTATTTCCCACAAAACCTTTGCCGGTACCGGTACACGGAACCTGACCGACGATGCCAAAAAAGCTATGGAAGATCTGTTTGAAAGGTCTTTCAAATAAATAGTATTTATTAGGATACAACTCCGGGCTGCCCGCATCAATTAGGGCAGTCCGGGCAGTATCCCGGTGACTCCATTGCCTTTATCAAAAAACTGATCCACCATTATGAAACCCTTCATATTGATCCTGCCACCAAAACCATAATTTTTTCCGACGGCCTTGATATCAATCGCGCCACAGCCATTCACAATGAATGCAGGGGCAAAATCAAAGATGCCTATGGGATCGGTACCCACCTGACAAATGATATAGGGGTAGAACCTCTGAACAATAATCATCAACCTTAAGGATATCTGCCATGTTTACCAAAAACGACCTTCTGGATATTGCTGCAAAAATGGAAAGAAACGGGGAAACCATTTATAACAGGGCACAAACTCAAATAAAAAACAAAGAATTAAAGGCCTTGCTTCAATGGATGGCCCGGGAGGAAGCCTGTCACCAAGAATGGTTTTTAGAACAAAAAGAGACAAGGAACCAGGACCCAACCGCAAGCGATTTTGCCGAGATGCTGCCCGATGTTCTCCAGGAAATGATGGGAGAAAAAAGCCTTTCCCTGGATGAGGTTGATTTTTCAAGAATCAACCATACCAGCCAGATGCTGGAAACCTTTATTGAATTTGAGGCGGATACCATCCTTTTTTACGAATTTTTAGAAACCTTTATCCAGGATGACGAAACCTTGGGCGGTTTGAAAAAAATCATCCGGGAAGAAACCGCCCATGTCAATAAACTCACTGAAATGCTCCAGGCGGTTGAAATGCAATCCATTCCGGAAGAAACGCTTTCATTGCAGCCCTAACCGGCCTGTTTTCATCCAGGCCTGGGCCAAACGTGTTTGTGGCCTGCCGTTTTGTATCCCACCTTTTGTTATGTAAATAAATGATTATATTGTTAGGCTAACCTAAAAAATATGATAAAAAATGCCTTTGGGGACGACCTTATAACAAAAGACAAGGAAAAACCATGACACCTAATAGAACAACACTTGAAAGCCTGACCTTTGACAATAAATTCACCCGGAAACTGCCCTGTGATCCGGAAACCGCCAACACACGGCACCAAGTGACCCGGGCCTGCTATTCCCGGGTGAACCCAACCCCGGCGAAAGCACCCAAACTGGTTGCCTTTTCCCGGGAAGCGGCCAGCCTGCTGGATTTGGGCAAGGAAACCTGTCAATCGGACCTGTTTACCCGGATTTTTACCGGGAATACGCTTTTGGAGGGCATGGATCCCTTTGCCATGTGCTACGGGGGCCATCAGTTCGGCAACTGGGCAGGACAGCTGGGAGATGGGCGGGCCATCAACCTGGGGGAAATTGTCAACCAGCGAAACGCTCGATGGATGCTCCAGCTGAAAGGAGCCGGTCCCACCCCCTATTCCAGAACCGCCGACGGCCTCGCGGTCCTCCGTTCGTCTGTCCGGGAATTTTTATGCAGTGAGGCCATGTTCCACCTCGGCGTACCCACCACCCGGGCGTTAAGCCTAACCCTGACAGGGGACCAAGTGGAGCGGGACATGTTCTATGACGGCCACCCCCGACTGGAACCGGGGGCGGTGGTCTGCCGGATCGCCCCCTCTTTTACCCGGTTCGGCAATTTTCAAATCCTGGCCGCACGCCAAGAAAATGACCTTTTAAAGTTGCTCATGGACACCACCATTGAAACGGATTTTCCCCAGGGGCCCTTGACCTCCTATGCGACATGGTTCAAGGATATATGCGAACGAACCATGACCATGATTATCCACTGGATGCGGGTGGGGTTTGTACATGGGGTGATGAATACGGATAATATGTCCATCCTGGGCCTGACCATTGATTATGGCCCCTATGGCTGGCTGGAAGACTATACTCCCGGCTGGACCCCCAACACAACAGATGCAGCCGGACAGCGCTACGCTTTTAAGAACCAGCCCCAGATTGCCCTGTGGAACCTGGGTCAACTGGCCAATGCTATTCTTCCCGTGGTGGGCCGCCCAGAGCCCCTCCAGGAAGCCCTGGACCATGCCATAACATTCTTCCACAAGGGCCAGGATGCCATGATGGCGCAAAAACTGGGATTTAAGCACTTTGAACCCGGGACCGACAGAGCCCTCACCACAGAACTGCTGGGGATACTTGAATCAGTTGAAACCGATTACACCCTTTTTTTCAGGAGGCTTTCCCTGTTGGAAATTTCGAGAAACCCTCTGGAAAAACAGCTTCCGGCCTTTCTGGAAAAAGCCTTTTATGACCCGCATCAGATCACTCCGGTCTACCTGAATCGACTCAACACCTGGATAAAGGCCTATGGCAAAAGACTGTCCAGGGACAAAATTTCCCCTGAGAAGAAAAAAGAACAAATGGACCGGGTCAATCCCAAATATATCTTGAGAAACTACCTGGCCCAAACCGCCATCGAAAAGGCGGAAAAGAACGATTTTTCAGGGGTTTGGGATTTACTGGATGTGATGCGCAGGCCCTATGAGGAACAACCGGACAGGGAACTTTTTGCAGAAAAAAGACCGGAGTGGGCCCGGCACAAACCGGGCTGTTCCATGCTGTCCTGCAGTTCCTGATCCGATATTAGGACCCATGATCAAGATTCCCTGTGAATGGTAAGCTGAGGAAAGGGGATTTCCCAGTTGTTTTGCGTACAGGCATCCACACACCACCGCTGAATAGCCCGTGAAAGCCGATTATACAAGGCTGCCGTCTCCCCTTTAAAATCTGCAATGACCACCAGATCCAGTGAGGAAGCCCCTGCCTGGGAAAATTCAACCTGTAAGTTTAAAAGGGAATCCTCATATCCTTCCCGGCGGACCTGTTCTTGGATATATGTTTCCAGGATCTTTGGAACCCCATGGGTGGACTGGGCCTGGAGGGCATAGGAAATACCAAATAAAATTTTCAACCTAAAATTAACAGACAGATTCAACGGCGACTGGGCCAGAAAATCGCATGTCTGGTAAACTTTCTGGGCACCCCCCCGCTGGACAAGTTCCACCATTTCATGGGACAAACTGGTCACACAGCCCCGGGTTCCATCGGCCAGGATAACCCAGTCATTTCTCCGGCAGGGGAACCAGGGTTCTTTTTTATGAAAGGGCCGGGATGTTTTGTCCATTAACTCTTCAATGGGCAGTCGCAGGCTGACCCCAAGGCTTGGGTTTTCAAGGGTGGAAAATAAATTGATCTTTTTCACCAGCCAGGGAACCCCCTGGTAAAAAAGCCTTTCCCCTTCCCTGACAGCGCCGATATTGAGCATGAGACGGCTCTGATGCCAGAACCGGGGCAAGGTATTTTTGGCACCCCAGCCAACCCCCATGAGAAAGATAATGGCCAAGGAAAGCAATACCCAATCTTCGAATACATAAAAAACAAAAATGAGTGAAAAAAGGGAGAAAAAAAAGGTTAGCCCCCGGTATAACAGCTCAAAGACCCGGATATGAAACGGCCGGTACCGGGCGTTGTAACCCGGAATAAACCGCATCAAAAACAAATAGGAAACCCGCAGCAACAGGACAACACCGATGCAGGCCAGCACGGCGATAAAAATAAACAGCCCCCGGGTTCTGAAAAATTTTTTAACAGATACCTGGGAACTTTCCAGCAGGGAGCTCTCTTGCCTCTCGATTTCCGCAAGCTGCATTTCAACCAGGTCCAGCTTATTTTTGATCTGGTTTTCCACAGAGGTCCATTCCGGCATCAAACGTTCAATATCTGCTTTCAACCCGGGGCCATCTGTTTTTGATGCAAGGGCAACAAGATGCGCGTTGGCCTTTTGGGCCACGGGAACCAGCCCCTGGTAAAAGGAAAACTCGTCTTTCAATTTTGTCTTATGCCTGGCATCCACCGTCAGCCTTTTTAATTCCATTATTCCCGGCTCTGCCAGGGAGAGCAGCTCTCTTTTCCAATCAAAATGCTCTGATTTTTTTTCAGCAAACAACCCTATTTCAACGCCGGTGGCAATCTGCTCAAAATCAATATTGGCACTGGCCATTGCTTTGTCCAGTTTTTTCAACTCCGCCAAAAGATAGGTTTTTTGTGTTTCTGAATTACTCTTTGCCAGCAGCGCTTTTTTTTCAACGATTCGGCTGTTCAAACTTTTTTTCAACTCAATAATGGAACGGAGCATTTTTATAGCCGCATCTTGACCAGCTGGCTCGCCTACCATGACCGAACTTGTCTCCAGGTTGGCTGCTTTTTCTTGGGCACCGGGAACCCCAAAGGCACCAAAGATAAAAAGGATACTCAAAACAATCATCAGGTTTCGGGTCTTCAATGAAATTTTCTCCACTTATAAAATAATTTAACAGAATTTTTAACCATATCATTAAATAAAGGGGGATAACAATCCCATGGAAATATTTTCATTGTGCTTGCCCTGACGGAAAAAATAATCATAGGCTGGGGAATTCTCTTTTCACCCGCAGCTCAATCTCATCCCTGAGGTTTCGAACCACTTCCAGGGAGGGGGTCGCATCTTTTTCAATATCCCAGGTTTCAATCCTTGCATAGGGCAGGTCCGGTGTTGTTTCTTTGGGGCCTATAAATATCACACGATGGGGGGCTTTATTCATGCCTGCCAATACCCCGTCCAGGGATTGGGGGACCCGATACTTGAGATCCAGATTCTTTTCTGCCATGACCCTTACCATGTCCGGGTCCACTGCTGGAGCCGGATCCATTCCCGCCGTCAATACAACACTCCTTCCCTTTGCAGCGTCCTTGACAAAGGCGGCTGCCATCTGACTTAGGCAGGCATCCTTGTTTGAAACAAACAAAATAATTTTTTTATCTCGCATCGCTTCCAACAGATGTTTTGCCGCATCCTGGATCTCCTTTGTCAGCTCTGGCCGGGGAAGAATATCTCCGGCATCCTCCACATTTCGATAGGTCAAGGAACCTGCATAATCGGCAGATATGGCATCAAAAAAGTATTTGGCTGTCAGCTCCACCCCTTCAAAAAGACGTTTCCCGCCCGATGCCGCCACGGACAGCAAAAATCCCTGCCGGGAATACCCATCGGGATCCACCAGCCTGAGTTTGTATTTCCGCCCCCAAAACATCTGACACCGGTCAATGAACACCTTGGCCTGAGCCGTTACATTATAAAAAAAAACCGGCGATGCCAGCACCACCACATCTGCCTGTTTTACCAGGGCATACCCCTTTTCCTCCATTTCATCCCGAATGGGACAGATTCCTTTTTTTTCACAGACAAGCAACTCGAGGCAGGGGCCGATATCCAGTTTTTCAGGATGAATCACCTGGGTCCTGGCCCCATGGGATTCGCATGCCTTTAAAAACAAGGTTAACAGATGATCGCAATTTCCGTTTTTCCGCGGACTTCCCTGTATACCCAATACAAACATGGTTCTCTCCATTTATGAATTTTTGGTAACCAGCCACAAGGATCAGGACGACAAATCGTTTGCCACGGTTGAAGCCAGAGTCCAATGGGTAATTTCCTTGGGCATCACCTTACTCCAGATACTGGGTGGTATATCCTATTCTGCCGTTTTGATGGTACTCATATATCCGAAAGCAGGCCTGACGGCCCCATTTTTCCGCCACAGGCGGGGATACATACAAAGGCACTTCACCCAGCCAATGGAATTCATCCCTATGGAAATGTCCGGTAATGACGGCCTTGACATTGTACTGGTTGATCAGTGTGACCCAGTTTTCTTTTGTTTTTTTGGCCCAGCCGCCATGAAATCGATTGTTATAAAAATCGTCCACGCTGGGTCCATGGTGAAAAAGAATCACCGGTTTCCCATTGGCGGCCTCCAGCTGAGCGTTGATGGCCCCAAGGGGATCATACCCGTCCATGGCAATAGATTTGCGCAAGGGATCGGTATAGGCGAATAAAAAGACGACCCCATGATATTCGGCCCGGGATATCAGGCTGCCAAAATAACGTTCATAATCGGACCGGCTCTTTTGGGCGGCTGCCTCCAGGTTGATATCATTGTTACCCGGAAGAAAATGAACTGCGGGCTTGAGCCCCTTGAAAACAGATACGGCATCGAAAATAACCTGTTCATCCAACCGTTTTGACCGGTCAATGATATCCCCGGTGTGCACCACACACAAGATTTTCATGGGAAGACGGTTAACAGCCGCCACCACTTGTTCTGTCCGGGACCTGTTCCCAGGGATACCCAAATGGGTATCGGTGATCTGTACAAAATAAAACCCATTGTCTTGCCCAAAAGACACCCCGGACAAAACTAGCCAGAACAAAAAAATCATCGCCACCCGGATTTTTACAGGCGATCCTTCCCTTTGCAACACGTTAACCATTTTTTTGTTCCAGACAAAGCAATTGTTTTTTCACATCAATTCCACCGCCAAACCCGGTGAGACTCCCGTCTTTACCAATGACCCGGTGACAGGGAACAATAATGGAAATGGGATTTTTTCCGTTGGCCATGCCCACTGCCCGAAAAGCATTTGGGTTGCCGATTCTTGCTGCCAGTTCGCCATAGGAGATGGTCCGGCCGTAGGGAATATTTTGCAATTCCTGCCAGACCTTTTGTTGAAAAGGGGTTCCTGTCTTTAAATCAAGGTCCAGATCAAACCGTCTAAGGGATCCGTCAAAATAGGCATCCAGCTGGTTCAGAACGGTTAAAAAGAAAGCAGTCCCCTCCATCCAATCGGGTTCCGGTTCCCTTCGGGTTTTGCCCACGGGGAAATTCAAAGTTTCAAGCCGGTCTCGGCCAGTTAACAGCAGTTGACCAACCGGGGACTCATAATAACAATAATGCATGGGCACTCCTTTTATTGGCAGCCGGATTGCCTCTCTTCCGGCAAAAAAATACAGCAAACAAATAACTTTCTTTTCTCATATCAAAAAAAAGGAAAGGATGCGAGGGGAAAGGAGGCAATCATCACACCAGGTAAAGAATTGACCGTGTGAATATCAATGATAACGTGAAAATTGCAGCTGCAGCCACCAGAGCATGGTGGCTTGCAGCCTGTTACAGCGGTTCAACTATTTAAACCACCAGCGTTCAGCAGTCCTCATGCCATCCAAGGCCATGTGCCCTGATATGGGGCCATGGGCCAGTTTATCCGAGCTGCCTTCAACCATCTGGTTGTACATGGGAACAATGGTACCGCTATCATCTTTGCAGATTTCCTGCATATCATGGTACATCTGTCTGCGCTTGGTTGTATCCAATTCTGCCCGTGCTTGAATCAGAAGTTTGTTAAACCGGTCATTTTCCCAGTGGGTATCATTCCAGGGAGCCCCTTTTGCATAGGCAACGGAGAACATCATATCCTCCACAGGACGTCCGCCCCAATAGCACATGCACCATTCTTTTTTCATCCAGACATTGCTCCAATACCCGTCATCGGGTTCCCTGACAACATTGATGTTGATGCCAGCTTTTTTTGCCTGCTCTTTTATGAGGATGGCTGCATCCACGGCTCCGGCAAATGCAGCATCTGCAGCGTGCAGGTTAAAGACGTGGTCGAGCATGCCAGCTTTTTTCATGTGAAATTTTGCCTTGTCTGGATCATGTTTTCTCTGCTCCAGATCTTTTGCATAATACTGATTTACAGGCGCAATAGGATGGTCATTGCCGAGGGCGCCATAACCGCGCAGGATCTGTCGCAACAGTTCTTCACGGTCAACAGCAAGCTTTAATGCCATGCGAACATTATTATCATTATAGGGTTTTTTATCCACGAGCATGGGGATGGTGTAATGCGCAGTTCCTGTTGTGGCAGTGATATTGATTCCGGGCATCCGTTTCATGAGATGGACTGTTTTGAGCTCAATCCGATCCATGTAGTTGATCTGGCCTGTCTTTAACGCATTTGTCCTGGCGCTTGTATCAACGATGGACAGGGTTTCTACCTCATCAAAGTGGGCACGACCCTCCTTCCAGTAATTGGGGTTGCGTGTTGCAAAAGCCCGCACACCCGGTTCCCATTTCTCAAGGACATAGCCACCCGTACCAATACCCTTTTCCCATTCCTGACCACTGGTTCCTGCAGGACAAATGCTCAGGTGATAGTCTCCCAGGAGAAACGGAAAATCAGCACTGCCGCCGGAAAGTGTAAAAACAACCTCATTCTTGCCGTCCGCTTTTATGGCTTCAATGGATGCCAAAATCCCTTTGGCGCCGGATTGGGATTTTTCACCTAGGTGGTGGTTGATGGAAAAAAGTACATCTTCCGATGTTAATGTTTTTCCATTATGAAATTCAACCCCTTTGCGTAACTTAAAGGTCCACACCTTTGCATCGGCAGATGACCCCCAGGATTCAGCCAGTTCAGGAATGGGTTTGAAATTGTGGTCAATTTCCACAAGGTTGTTTCGAATCTGCCAGTTGAGGTTCTGATTCATATTAGAAGTAAGGGTTGCCGGGTTCATGGAATCTGTGGTTGATCCTCCTGTACACCCCAGAATCAGACGACCTCCTTTTTTGGGGACAGCCGCCAGGGTTTTTCCCGGGAAGAGAAAAGGAGAGACGGCAACAGAAAGACCAAGGGCAGATGCCCCTGTGATGAACTTGCGTCTAGTGATTTTGTTTTGATTCAACATGTTGGTTAAGTGGGTTAATGATGTCATGTTTTCCTCCTTATTTGTTATAAAGTTTCCTGCAAATTCTAAAAATCATCCTATTAATTATTAAAGAGTTAATTAAAAAATTGGTTAAAGAGTTGATTAAAAATAGGTTTCGCTACGTTCGTCCAGAAGATTATCCAGCCAGTCCGGGTCCATCTCAGGCACGGAAGCCAGCAGTTTATCCGTGTATTCATGGTGAGGCGGTGTCAGGATTTCTTTTTTTTCTCCCTGCTCAATGATTCTGCCTTCCAGCATGATCACAATCTTATCTGAAATGGCCTTCACGGTTGCCAGATCATGGGTAATAAACAGGTAGGAAAGATTCATCTCATTTTGAAGGTCCTGGAGCAATGTAAGAATTCCTTCCGCAACGATCTGATCCAGAGCAGATGTGACCTCGTCACAGATAATGAGATCCGGTTGTGCAGCCAGCGCCCTTGCGATGCAAATTCTCTGTTTTTCACCTCCTGACAGCTCCGTGGTGAGGCGGTCTATATATTGATCCGGATCCAGTTCGATCCGGGTGAGAAGGTCTCGGACTCTATCTTCAGCCTCCTGTCCATTGATGCCGAAATAAAAGGCCAGGGGTCTGCCGATGACGGTTCTGACGGTCTGTTTGGGATTCAATGCTGTATCCGGGCTTTGATAAATCATCTGCAGTCGCCTTAAACTGTTTTTATCCCTGTTTTTCAGCTCCAGGGGCAAGTCCTGCCCCAGAAAAGAGATAGAGCCTCTTGTTGCGGGCAGCAGGCCGGTGATGACTCTGGCCAGGGTGCTTTTGCCGCTTCCTGATTCCCCCACCAGCGCAACCGTCCTGCCCCGCCTTACGGTCAGGTTAATCTCATCAAGTACGTTCTCCTCGCCGGTATAGGTGGCATCCACATCCTGCACCTTGAGAATCACATCCATTTTGTCCGTAATCTCTTTATCCTCCCTGAGTGTCCGCACAGAAAGCAGTTCACGGGTATATTTTTCCTTTGGTTTTTTTATCAGTTTTCGTGTCTCACCTTCTTCCACAAGTTTTCCATCTTTAAGCACCATGATGCGATGGGCTACCTGGGCCACCACAGCAAGATCATGGGTAATATATAAAGCGGCTTTATTCATTTTTTCAGTGATCTCTTTTACCGCTGCCAGCACCTCAATCTGGGTGGTGACATCAAGGGCTGTGGTCGGCTCGTCAAATACGATAATATCGGGCTTGCAGGACATGGCCATGGCCACCATGGCACGTTGTAACTGCCCCCCGGAAAGTTCGTGGGGATACCGGAATCCTATCTCTTCAGGATTTGGCAGAAAGAGTCGTTCATAAAGCTCTATGGCCTCTTTTTCGGCTTCATCATACGCCATTATTCCATGCTGAACAGGTGCTTCTGCATACTGCTTGATCACACGATGGAAGGGATTGAACGAGGCAGCCGCACTCTGGGCGACATAGGCAATCTTGGAACCGCGAACCATCCGCAACTCCTCATCAGAAGCGCCCATGAGCTCATTGCCGTCGAGAAGGATGGATCCTGAGGCAAGTCGGCAGCCCTGTCTGGTGAATCCCATGGCAGCAAGACCTATGGTGGATTTGCCGGCCCCGGATTCTCCGATAAGGCCAAGGACTTCGCCTCGTTTGAGATGAAGGCTGATATCATCAACGATTGTGTTCCACTCGTTCTCGTAAAAGCCTTCAATATAAAGATTTTTTATTTCTAGTAAATTATTTTCTTCCATGGTAACCCTCCTTCTATTCATGCAATCCACTTGACAAGTGGAGAAACCAATCAACAATTAAATTTACGCCAACCGTTAAAAACGCAATGGCGGCGGCGGGAATCAAGGGAATATAAATTCCAAAGGTAATGGCGCCGGCATTTTCCCTGACCATGCCTCCCCAGTCGGCAAGTGGAGGCTGCAGCCCTAACCCAAGAAAACTTAGGGAAGCAATGAAAAGAAATACAAAACAGAAACGAAGCCCGAATTCAGCCACAAGGGGAGGCATTGCATTGGGCAGTATTTCGTGCCGCATCACCCACCAGGATCCTTCCCCTCGCAGTTTTGCCACCTCCACAAACTCCATGACTTCAATGTCCATGGCCACAGCCCGGGATAATCGATACACCCGGGTTGAATCCAGTATTGCAATGGTAATGATCAGGATGGGGGTTGATGACCCAAGTACTGAAAGAATCATCAACGCAAAAATCAGGGTGGGAAATGCCATAATAATATCAATAACTCTGCTTAAAATCTGATCTATCCATCCGCCTTTGGCTGCTGCTAAAAATCCCAGGGTTGTACCCACCATAAACGAGAGCAGGGTGGTTATAAATGCAACGGCCAGGGTATTTCTAGCGCCATAAACCATACGGGTTAGAAGATCCCGTCCCAGGTGATCCGTCCCTAGCCAGAAAGTTTTCGAACCAGCTTCCCACACATCTCCCACAATAGCAGTTTCAGCATAGGGGGCAATAACAGGTGCAAGGATTGCCGTTCCGATATTAATCAATATTATAACCATACCGATTCTGGCACTTAAGGGGGATTGTTTTAATAAATTCAACACGATTTAACTCCTTCAGGATAGTTGCGATTGCCTCAGTTTCGGGTTGACAAGCATGGATAAAACATCTGCCATAAGGTTCAAAAAAATATAAGCGGCGGCAAATATCAGGCCTGAAGCCTGAACCACCGGAATATCTCGTTTGGCAACGGAATCCACCAGAAGCTGCCCAAGGCCGGGATAAACAAACACGACCTCGACAATGACAACACCTACCACAAGATAGGCTAAATTCAGAGCAATGACATTAATCACAGGAGACAATGAGTTTGGAAACGCGTGCATGGTAATGATGCGTAATCGTTTTATACCCTTTACCTCTGCCATTTCAATATAGGCACTGGCAAGAACATTGATAATGGCAGCTCTGGTCTGACGCATCATATGGGCTGTCACAACACAGGTCAGGGTAAGAGCGGGGAGCATGATGGCATAAAATTTTGCCCAGATACTCATGCTATCGTTGATAGTCGCCATACTGGGAAATAGGTTCAACTTAACTGAAAAAAGAGTGATCAGAATATAGGCGATAAAAAATTCGGGAAACGAAATAAACGAAAGTGTTGTTGTTGAGATTAATTTATCAAAAAATGTATTGCGATAAAACGCTGCAAGCATACCAAGAAGTACGGCAAGGGGAACTGCAATGACAGCGGTTGTCGCGGCTAAAAATAGGGTATTGGCAAATCTCCAGCTGATCAGGTCGGCAACAGCTCGCCCATTGGCCAGAGAAGTTCCGAAATCCCCATGAACAAAATCTGAAAGCCATACCCCATATCGGATATGGGGGGGCAGGTCCAGTTTCAACGCTTTTCTGAACGCTTCAACCGTATCGGGAGTAGCGGATTGCCCAAGTATAGTTTCGGCAACATCCCCCGGCAAGAGTTCAACGCCGATGAAAATAATAAGTGAGATAACAAACAATGTTATTAAACTGGCGCCAATGCGTTTCAATATCAGCCATAAAACCTGTTTCATAATTTAATTTTTCTTCCCTTGTCTGATGGGTTGACACAGCCTGTTCCCGACAGGCTAAAATGCGACAGGAACGGTTGAACAAAGCTTCCAGCAGATAAATTCAGGAGGCTCATCTTTCTTTTGAAAACAAAAAGCTGAAGGCTTAAAGGATCTTAGCCTTGTTTCCATGGCTCTTGTGTCAGCACCATGGATAGATATAATTTATTTAAAACGAAAAAAGGAATTGCAGCAGCTAGGTATCTGGAACTGCAACAAGAGGAGGGGGGGATACAAATTTATAAATTGAAAGATTATGCCCAGTCTTTAGAAATTTAATCGTGCTTTTCATTGGTTCTCCCATTTATAGTGTTTAGAGAATGCCTGGAATCTGATGTTCTTCCAGGAAAAAAACCGTCACCGGTCAGAAACAAAAAAAACGCCCCTATCTCCTATTTTTCATTAAACGTTGACGCTGTGCTTTTCACAAGCTTGTTTTCATAAACTATACATTAGCCAATCAAGCCCGACTTGTCAAACCCTATACGGATTAGTTAACAACTCGTGCGTTTACCCTTTAAGACACTTGCATCCGATATGTTTTCAGATAGTTATACCCGTTGTTCCCAATAATTGTCTTTTCTTTTATCAATAAACAAGCTATAATTTTAACCTTATAATTTTGAGGAGAACACATCATGAACACGAAAGACAAACGATATACGGCCTACCTTGATATCCTGGGAGAAGAGCTTGTTCCGGCAATGGGTTGCACAGAGCCCATTGCCATTGCCTATGCGGCAGCCAAGGCAAGACAAACCCTAGGCCAACTGCCGGACAAGGTGGTGATTCAGGCCAGTGACAATATTATCAAAAATGTAAAAAGCGTTGTGGTTCCCAACACCGGAAACCTCAAAGGAATAAAGGCATCTGCGGTTGCCGGAATCGTGGCCGGGGATGCCGACAAAGTACTTGAGGTAATCTCCTGTGTGGATGATCAGGGACGAAAAGAAATTCATGCCTTTCTTGAAAACAATGAGGTGACCGTCTGCAAATCAGACAGCGATTTGACCTTTGATCTTGTAGTGACTGTTTTTAGCGGCGCATCAAAGGCATCTGTCCAGATTTCCCACTACCACACCAATATTGTCTTGATCACAAAAAATGATAAAATTATTTATCAAAATCAGGACTGTGAGGAGATGAAACCCACAAACCTTACCGATCGGTCCATGATGAATGTAAAAGATATTCTTGAGTTTGCCGAATCCGTTGTGATTTCCGACATAGAAGATCTGCTCGATCAGCAAATTGAATACAATACCCAAATTGCAGCCGAAGGCCTTCGAGGCGATTGGGGGGCAAACATCGGTTCTGTTCTCCTTGATATCTGGGGGGATGACATAAAGATCCGGGCAAAAGCCATGGCCGCAGCAGGAGCAGATGCCAGGATGGGCGGGTGCAGCCTTCCCGTTGTCATCGTTTCAGGCAGCGGGAACCAGGGACTAACCGCTTCCCTTCCCGTGATCGAATACGCAAAGGATTTGGGGGTGGAAAAAGAGACCTTGTACAGAGCCCTGGTGGTGTCCAACCTTGTGACCATCCATCAGAAAACAGGAATTGGACGACTGTCAGCCTATTGCGGGGCTGTCAGTGCCGGGGTTGGCGCAGGAGCGGGCATCTCCTGGCTCCATGGCGGCAGATTCAAAGAAGTCGCCCACACCATCGTAAATGCCCTTGCAACGGTTTCCGGGATCATCTGTGACGGAGCAAAACCCTCGTGTGCTGCGAAAATTTCAGCGGCAGTTGAGGCAGGAATGCTAGGGTTTTATATGTACCAAAAAGGGCAACAGTTTTACGGAGGAGACGGGATCGTGAAAAAAGGGGTTGAAAACACCATCACCAACATCGGCAGACTCGGCCGTGAGGGAATGCGTGAAACAGATAAAGAAATCATCCGAATCATGGTAGAAGAGGATTAACCGATGTTATAGATCACCGCATGGCTATTGTTTTGACACTGCCTTCAACAATAGCTTTCAGTGCCTGCATTTCCTCATGAGAAAAAAAGTGGTGATCTTCTTTTAAAAAATCAGGATCCAGTACCTGGACATTCCGGGAGCACTTTTGTAAAACATAGCGTTGGGCGCCTTCGATCAGCACAGCAATATCGGCCATGATATCTCGCGTAATAAAAGGCCGGGCACAGGTGGTCCGAAATTCATAGGCTGGGGCGCGTTCCATGATCAAGTCAATGCTGTCATGAATTTTTCCCCCATCAAAATCACCTTTGACCAACAACGGATAATGGGCCAGGCTGGTCTTGATATCCATTGCCAGGTAATCAATCAGCCGTTTTTCCAGCAGGGTCTCAAGTACATGGGGCCTGGTGCCGTTGCTGTCCAGCTTGATCTTGTATCCCATCTTGCTAACCTGTTGACAAAATTCAATCAGATCCGGCTGCAGGGTGGGTTCGCCACCGGTAATGACCACCCCTGAAAGCTGGCCTTTCCGGTGTTCAAGAAATGCAAAGAGGGTGTCCAGGTCATAAAGACTACCGGCCCCCTGGGGGCCAGCAGCAAGATCCGGGTTGTGGCAATAGGGGCAGATAAAATTACAGCCCGAGGTAAAAACCACACATGCAATGGTCCCTGGGAAATCAATCAGAGAATTTTTCTGAAATCCGCCAATGTGCATGGAAGTCCTTTCTATGCCACATTGTAAGTATTATAGGTTTTTCTCATGCAAAACTCAGTCTGTTTCCCGTTGTTCCATTGGCCTACCGGACGAAGATACCCCACCACCCGTGAATAAATCTCTGTTTCAGAATCGCAGATATCACAGCGTTCATGCTCACCTGCAATATACCCATGGGAGGGGCAGACACTAAAGGTCGGGGTCAGGGTAAAATAGGGCAGCCGGAAGCTTGAGGATACTTTGTTGACCATTTGCTTGACAACTTCTATGTCGGTCACTTCTTCACCCAAAAACAGATGCTGAACCGTACCGCCGGTGTACTTGGTCTGGAGATTATCCTGAAGTTCCAGGGCCTCAAATAAATCATCGGTATAATTGACCGGCAAATGGGTGGAGTTGGTATAAAAGGGATCCTTGCCCTGTTGGTATTCTTCTTCATTTGCGCACAGGATGTTCTTGAATTTTTTCTTGTCCATGCTGGCAAACCGATAGGTGGTGCCTTCAGCTGGCGTTGCTTCCAGGTTGAACATTTCGTCGGTTTTTTCTTGTAAGGCTTCTATCCGCATTCGGATATGATCCATAACCTTGATGGCAAACGACTGTCCCTTTTCTGTGGCAATACCTTCTCCAAAAAAGTTGACACAGGCCTCGTTCATGCCCAGGATACCGATGGTGGAAAAATGATTGCGCCAGTAAACCCCGGTGCTTTCCTTGATTTTCCTTAGGTAAAATTTGGAATAGGGGTAGAGATCACCGTTGGTAAATTTTTCCAGGATCTTGCGTTTAATGCTCAAGGAATCGGCTGAAATCTGGATAAGCTTGTCCAGGCGAGCCAGAAAATCTGCTTCATCCATGGCCTGGTAGCCGATTCGGGGAAGATTCAAGGTAACAACCCCAATGGAACCGGTTAAAGGATTGGCGCCAAAAAGCCCCCCCCCTCTTTTGCGAAGTTCCCGATTGTCCAGTCTCAGGCGGCAGCACATGGACCTTGCATCTTCAGGGTCCATATCGGAATTAACAAAGTTGGAGAAATAGGGAATCCCGTATTTGCCCGTCATTTTCCAGATATTTTCCAGGTTGGGGTTGGCCCAGTCAAAATCTTTGGTGATATTATAGGTGGGGATGGGAAAGGTAAAAACTCTTCCCTTGGCATCCCCTTCCATCATTACCTCTGCAAAGGCAGCATTGAGCATGTCCATCTCTTCCTGGTAGTGTGCATAGGTCTTTTTTTGGTAAACACCCCCGATCATGACTGGGGAATCTTTGAGGGTAGAGGGAACAATCAGGTCCATGGTGATATTGGTAAAAGGTGTCTGGAATCCTACCCGGGTGGGAATATTGATATTGAATATAAATTCCTGGAGTGCCTGCTTGACCTCTTTATAATTGAGTTGGTCTTCCTGGATAAAGGGTGCCAGCAGCGTGTCAAAATTGGACATGGCCTGGGCACCGGCGGCTTCTCCCTGGAGAGTATAGAAAAAATTGACAACCTGGCCCAAGGCGCTTCTGAAATGCTTTGGCGGAGAGGATTCCACCTTGCCAGCCACCCCTTTAAAGCCTTCAGCCAAAAGGTCCTGGAGGTCCCAGCCCACGCAGTAAACCGACAACAGGCTTAGATCATGGATGTGGAGATCCCCGGCGTAATGGGCATCCCTGACTTCCGGGGGATACACCCTGTTAAGCCAGTATTCTGCGGTAATATCCGAAGAAATATGATTGTTAAGTCCCTGGAGGGAATAGCTCATATTGCTGTTCTCTTTGACCTTCCAATCCATCCGGCTGATATAGGCCTCCATGAGGCCCACATTTTCATCAATGGCTATTTTGCGGATCTGATTGTGCTGTTCCCTATAGATGATGTATGCTTTAGCCGTCTTGTAAAACGGGGAATCCAACAGGACTCTTTCAACAATGTCCTGGATTTCTTCCACTTCGGGAATGGCCCCTAACTGCAGATCTCTTGCAAGGGTGAGCACTTTTAATGTCAGTTTCTGGGCGTCCCTGCCATTAAATTCGCCACTTGCTTCACCTGATTTTATCAAAGCATTTGTAATCTTTGAAGAATCAAATTGGGCTACCCGTCCGTCACGTTTTGTAATCTGCTCAAACATCTATCCACCCCTTGAAATCTGATTGAAATTAGCTTATCTTCTGTACTGATGTGGGAAAATCATTTTCTATTGATTTTTATTACTGATTG
>Ga0307929_1001085_pt1 | contig 22617 bp, 24 predicted proteins | sample AceLakmetage1330_FD_203160 | JGI IMG/M metagenome (GOLD analysis project Ga0307929, IMG submission 203160) | Saline water microbial communities from Ace Lake, Antarctica - #1330 | ecosystem: Environmental > Aquatic > Non-marine Saline and Alkaline > Saline | place: Antarctica: Ace Lake...
CCATGCTCCAAGTGGAGCATACAGGGCGGGATGTTACCAGAATATTTTTCTAAGTTATTACTCAGCAAAAGGTTGGTTGCTCACGACAATTCACCCTGAGATGAAGGTGGCTTCGCAAGCCGAGGAGAACCGGACAGGAATGGGGCTTTGAATGGGGATGGTTTTGAGCGAAGAGTAGATTTTGAGTGATTTTTAATAGGCTTCGAGGTGCGCAAGCACAACGAAGTTAGGGGCAGGTGCTCCGTAGTTCTTTGACATCTGAGTTTTGATTGATCAGGCGGCTTGGCGTAGTAGCTCAACCCACTGGTCGGGATAGAGTTTCTTGCCTTTGAGGCATTCGAGCTCAACCGGCGGGCGTTTGTTGAGTGAGCCGTGAGGCCGCATGAAGTTGTAGTAGGCGACGAAGAGCGTGGTCAGCGCGCAGGCTCCGTCGAAGTCCTTGAGCCCGGCTCGTGGACGGGTGTGGAACTTATAGGTTCGGTTAAGCCGCTCAACGAGTTGCTTGTATTCGCGATAGGTTTCGCTTTCCGGATCGAGGTTCTTGAGCCCGATGACGGTGCGTTTAGTTAGGACGCTCATGTTGTTGGCCTTTACAGCGGCTGTGTTATAAGCCGTGACGGCACTGTCATAGGAGGGTAGCCCATCGGTGACGAGTTCGCCGGTGTCGCAGACCGGGTTATCTGGAGGACCGTAGCAGTTGTGGATGAGTGCAAGAGCCGGTTCGGCACCTCGGGTTTCCGATAGGTTCCACCCGCAGATGGCACGGCGGATCTTGGAGATGATGAACCAAGTGTAGCGGGTGATGCCGTTGACTTTGATATAGGTTTCATCCGCGCCACAGGGACCTTGGGGTTTCGGTGAGTTTTCATCGACGAAGTCGCTGAGATGGCAGGCCGCCGCGTTGGCATAGTTGATAACGGTCTGATGCGAGATGGAGATGCCGAACAGGTGTTTCATGGCTTGTGCGCTCATGCGGGCGCTGAGCCCGAAGCTGACCGTAAGTGTCAGACTCAACCCGACGGTGTGCAGATTATTATGGATGCGGTTGAAGTCTACCGGAGCGTCTTTAGGCCGTGCGAGCGGGAGCTGTTCGGATGCAAAGTGATACTCTCGGAAAAGGTAGTGCAGTTAGAACTGGCTGGTGTTGCCGGCCTGGCGCATTTGATTCTCTTCGGGAGTGAGTGCGGCGAGGTTACGCAGGTAACACCCACAGTGGTTATTCTGACACTTATAGGCCGTACAGATGCCGTCCTCTTTCCAGTGAAAGAGCGCGCAACCGCAATGCGGACACCAGTACGTTGCCTTGCTCTCCCGGCGGGGCTTATCGGTCGGTGACGTCCGCTCACAGATTTTGCACTTTACCTGCGAGCCGAGTTTTCCGTTGTTAAGATATAGATAGCGCACCGGTGCCCCGCAGTGTTGGCAGCTGCATTTTTCCGGCGGAGTCGCCGATCCCACCCGTCGTTGAACGATTCCGATCCGTTTCCCCGTTTTTTTCTCATGTTCTTTCTGGATCTGGTGCCAGTCGAGCGGCTCCTCTTTCGGTTCCGGTGGATCGGTTAACGGCAACGTCGGATCGACCCGGAACTGCCGGTAATTCGGAGGCCGATCCTCTTTCGGTTTCAGATCGATATCTTTTCGAGAGCCCGAGAGCACCTCCTGAAGCATCGGCACCACCGAGGCCAGATCGTTATAAGTGAGCCTCAGACAAAACCATCGAACGAGTTTTAATAGATCATTTTTCACCGGGTCCTCCTTGTTCTACGTGTAAGGGCAAAGGGCTTGGAGCGACCCACTATATCAATTAAAACGTAGGTGAAAACAGGGGAGAGCGGTAAAATTGCTCCAACCCGCTTTAAAGAAGACAGTTAGAGAGAAAATAAAAGAAAAATTTAGACAGAAACCCAGATAGAGATGGGGGGCGATATGGAAGATATTGAAGAGGATCAGGAAACCATCGCAAAGGCTGTCGTTTCCATCGGAACGGCTGTCGTTTCCCTCGCAACGGCTACCGGAAACCTCGTAATAGAGCCTGCAGAGGTGGCTGTAAAAGCTATGATGAATCTTTTAGGTCTTTAATTCCGTTTTTTCATTTCGTCATATGTACGGGGCGTAGAGACATTGCAATTACGCAAAGGGTAAGAACCTATGTCAGGCCTGTACATCCATATTCCGTTCTGCGAGCGCAAGTGTTCCTACTGCGCTTTTTATTCCATTGCTTCCAAGGATTGGAAAAAACAAGAACTGTTTTTCCAATCTCTGGAAACTGAAATAAAAAATATAAAAAGTCTGTATTCAGACTTTTTACCGGAGACCATTTTTATCGGCGGCGGCACGCCGACGGCCCCGGATTTCCAAACCTTGGAAGCTTTTTTTTCCTCTTTCGCCAAGGCTACGGCGGACAGGCCAAGCATTGGAAACCTGCAAGCTGTTGAAGAGTTTTCGGTGGAGGTGAATCCCGGGACGGTCGACCCCCAGAAGTTAGAGTTGTTGAAGAGCGCGGAAGTCAACCGATTGTCCATTGGCGTGCAGTCGTTCGATTCAGGTTGTTTGGAAACGCTGGGGCGGATTCATTCGGCGGAGGAGGCTGAGCAGGCTTTTCATCTGGCGCGCGCGGCGGGGTTTGAAAATATCAGTTTGGATCTGATGTTCGGCGTTCCGGGGCAAACGATGAAGATGCTGGAGTCCGATCTTGATCGGGCGCTGGCTCTAGGGCCGGAGCATGTCTCGATTTATAATCTGATGTATGAAGAGGGCACTCCAATGGCAGATCGGTCCGATCGGTTGGATGAAGGGCTGGAGCGCGAGATGTACGATTTGATCCGGTCGCGGCTGACGGGCGCGGGTTGTGAGCACTACGAGATTTCGAACTTCGCGAGGCCGGGGTTTGAGTGCCGCCATAATCTGCTCTACTGGACGGGCGGCGAATATATCGGTTGCGGCCCGGCGGCCCATTCGCACTGGCAGGGGACGCGCTGGGCGAACGTCGCTGATCTGGATGATTACTGCGCCAAAGGTCCAAGACGGGAATGCGAAGAAACCCTCGATCCGGAAGCAAAGGCTCGCGAAACGCTGGTGATGGGGTTGCGGCTTCTCAAAGGAGTCGAGGTCGGTGCCGGTCTTTTTGAAAGGCAACGTAGTTGCTTCCAAGCCTTGGAAAAAGCGGGGCTTTTGATGATCGATGGGCGTCATGTCCGGCTTTCGGAGAAGGCGCTGTTTGTGAGCGATGCGGTATTCGCTGCGCTGATGTGAGCCATATATCCGATAACTGCTAAATATTGGGCGACATTGCGCTTGCCAAATTGGGGGTCGGTGCGTAGATTACGCGCTCTTTTAGACAATTTTGTGAGGAATGAATCATGGCTGAATGTATAGTAACAGGTAAGAAAACGATTTCGGGTCGCCGGATCGTCCGTAAAGGTTTGGCGAAGAAAAAAGGCGGAATTGGTCTTCATGTGACCAGCGCGACCAAACGTAAGTTCAAAGCTAATCTGCAGCGCGTCCGCGTTCGCGATGAAAACGGAGCTGTAAAGCGCGTCTGGGTTTCCACCAAAGCGATTCGCTCGGGTTTGGTCAACAAGGCCTAAGCGGAAAAATATTCGCTACGATGACCGGTTCTTTTATAGGGGCCGGTTTTTTTGTGGGTGCGTGATGTCGTGAAATAGATGGACATTGAGGATGGATATTTGTTTTGCTTCTGCCGAATTTCTAGAAAGGAGAACGTTATGCCAAGCGGAATGTCGAGGGGTTTATCAGATAAGGAATGGAATCGTTTGAATGATGAAACGATTGAATATTTGACGGAGTATGGCGTTGATTTTCCGGAGGGATTTAAGAGCACGGGAAAACCACAGTTGAGCTACTGGAGCGGATGCGATGACGAATTGAATCTCGATGATTTCAAGGGGCGCATTGTTTTTAAACCGGGCAGTCATCTTGACAACTCGCCATACTCCCCGTTTCCACACGGTCCCTGTCGATTGACAGTGCTGAAAACCGGGCCGGGGCAGGTCGGGCGAATTGTCGTGGGTGAGGGGACTACGCTCAATGGAACCAGTATTGTCAGTTATGATCGCGTGACGATTGGGAAGGAGGTCTTGTTTGGCCCGGAAGTCGTGATTATTGATGGCGACGGACACCCTTCAGATCGTCGTTTGCCGGATAATGCGGAGAATAAAGCCAAATGTACGGCTCCCGTTGAGATTGGGGATTATGCCTGGATCGGGTTGGGAGCGATGATTATGAATGGGGTTACGATTGGTCATCACGCGGTGGTGGCTGCGCATGCGGTGGTGGTGAAAGATGTTCCGCCACACGGAGTCGTGGGCGGTAACCCTGCGAAACTTTTGAAGGTGTACGAGTAGAGAAGGGGATTTCTTATGGGCGATATCGAAAAATATGGCAAATTCATTGTCGATGAACACTGTTTTGAGCTGACGGCCGAGCCGCCGCGCAAATGGCGCAATATCCATTACAATCAGTGCGGGCCGGTGGAATACTATGTTGAGGCCACCCACATCGGCGACGGGCATACTCGCGTCCGTTTTGATGACGGAATGACGATGACTCTCGTTGGTTACGACTGTAAATACATCTATATCCGTGATGAGGAAACTGGAGAGGTCTTCACGCCGGCGGGCGTGCCTGGGCCGAATAAGGTAGAAAACTTTTCCTGCAAGTTTTTCCCTGAAAAAACGGTTATCAGCTCTACGTTCGCCGACCTGCGCGTGACGTGGCGTATTTTCGTTCCGCGTACGGAAACTCTTGAGGCGTGGACGTGTTCTGTAGAAAATCTTTCCGATCGTCCTCGTAAACTTTCCGTTTTCGGTTTTGCGCAGATGCCCATGCGCGTCAGTTCCGAGCAGGGCATGTACGGCCGCGGCACGTTCTCTAGCGTGCACCCAGAGGTGAGCACCGTTGTTGTTCACAACCGCGATGTCATCAGCTTTCCCACGGGCGTTATGCGCGGCTACATGACTTCACTTAATCCGTGTTTTGGCGTCAACGGATACCGCGAGCACTTCACAAACTCCGACTACTCGCTGTCCACCCCTCGTATTCTCGATGGATGGAACTGTGACAACCGCCCCGGCATTGGCCCCGACTGCGCGGGCATTATTCAGGTCGGCATGGAGCTGGGCGCAAAAGAAAGCGGTCGCACGGACTTTCTCATCGGTCATTGCGAAGACCTCGACGAGGTGAAGGCGCTACGCGGACGCATCACGCCGGAAAAACTCGACGAGTTGTGCGAAGAGCAGGCTGCCGTTGAGCGAGCCAACGCCTCGATGTTCACCGTTGATACCGGTGCAGAGAATAAGGATCGCGACGCGCTGATCAATTTCTTTGCAAAAAAACAGATGTACTCCTACCTCGTTGATAAATCTGGCTTCCGCGACAATCTGCAGAATGACTGCGGCATGGCGATGTTCGACTATCCGACCGTGCGCGCGAATTTCCTGCGCGCGCTGGCTTCGCAGAAGCCTAGTGGTGAAGTGCTACACAGCTTCCGCCCCCTCAATCGCAAGACTTACGCCGATAAACCCGCGTGGATTCTCATGACCGTGCCGTGGCTCATCAAGGAAAGCGGCGACTTCGCGCTGCTTGATGAAGTCGTACCGTATTTTGAGTCGGATGAAAAGGGTACCGTCTGGGATCACGTTCAGCGTACCTACCGCTACATGTCCAAAGACATCGGCAAGCGCGGCCTCTCCCTTCAGCACTTTGCCGACTGGAACGATGGGCTGGAACCCTCCGCCGAAACCGGAGCGCGCGAAAGTGTCATGGTCAGCCAGCAGCTTTGCCACGGATGCCTCGAAATTGAAGAGCTGGCCGGGCGCATCGGCGACGCCGCCGTCGCCGCCGAGTGCCGCGAGGCCTACAAAACCATGGCGGAGGCCATCAACACTCACGCGTGGGATGGCCAGTGGTACGTGCGTACGATCTGCGAAGACGGCTATCCTCTCGGTTCCGATCAGCATGAAGAGGCAAAAATCTTCCTCAATACCCAGTCATGGGCCATCATCAGCAAAGTTGCCGAAGGGGAGCGTGCTCAGGCGTGTCTGGATGCGGTTGATCAACACTGCACCAAGCCGGAAGGCTATGTTGTCTGCGATCCGCCACTCTACCACTATGACCAACGCATTGGCCGTTTTTCAGCTAATATGCCGATGACCAATACCAACGGCGGATGCTACTGCCACGCATCGGGCTTCAAGGCGTTTGCTGATTGCCTGATGAAGCGCCCTGAAGAAGCTTGGCAGACCTACGTGCGCGCGGCTCCGGACAACCCTGAAAACCCCATTTCTCGCTCGGGCATGGAGCCATTCTCTTTCACCAATAAATTCGACCTCGCCCCAGAAGCCCCCGGTATCTCCGGCTATGCGTGGCGCACGGGCACTGCGGCGTGGTTTGTCATGGTGCTGGTTGAATGGATTCTCGGGGTTCGTCGTGGCTACGATGGATTGACTATCGACCCGTGCCTCACGAAGACTGTGCCGACGGCGAAAGTCAAACGCACCTTCCGTGGCGCGGTTTATAACGTCACCCTCGACAACACCGCCGGGCGTTGCATCGGTGTTACTTCCATCACCGTTGACGGCGAGCCGCTTCAGGGGAACCTCCTTCCCGTATTCGAAAGTGGAACCCACATCGTTGAAGTAGTGGTGTGACAAAAAAAATGCTCTCTGAAGAACAGAGAGCATTTTGTATTGAGCCGTTGGGTTGGTTACCAGCTGGCTTTGGTCATTCCGGGGATGAGCCCTTCGGACGCCATTTCGCGCAGGGTGATGCGGGAAAGTCCGAACTTGCGGTAGACGGCGCGCGGGCGACCGGTTACGCGGCAGCGGTTCATGATGCGCGTGGGGTTAGCGTCGCGCGGAAGTTTGCGCAGTTTAGTGAATGCCGCTTCCTGATCTTCGAAGCTGGTTTTCGGGTCTAGAATGATTTTTTTGAGCTCCATACGTTTGGCGTAGTATTTGTTCGCCAGTTTGATGCGCTTCTCATTTTTAGCAATGCTGCTTTTTTTAGCCATAAATCGGTTTCCTCTTTTGTTCTAAGAAGTGGGGATAAAACAGGAAAAGCCCCTCCCGTGCAATTCTTTTTGTGAGTAAAGTTGGTTGGGCGAAATGGCTGCAACCTCTTCTGTTTGCCCTATCTTTAGCGGACAGGCCTGCGGGGCATGGTTGATACGCCTCATATCTTCTTGGAAGCGTGATGGCTGAATAGCGGTCATTTCGGTTTGACCCCTAGAAGCGGGGTTTTTCCTTGCTTGCGAGGTGCGATGCCCAATAACATGCACCCCTTTAAGAACTTGAAGGGATTACTATGTCGAAAATGAACAAAGTTGGACGCGCCGAAATACAGATTGATGGCCAAAAGCTGAGCTATAAGGTGTACGAAGGTACTGAGGGTGAGCGGGCGATTGATATTTCTACGTTGCGGAAAGATACGGGGGCGATCACATTTGATTCCGGATTCGTGAATACGGGAACTTGTTCCAGCGACATCACTTATATTGATGGGGAAAAGGGTGTTCTGCGTTATCGCGGATACGATGTGGACGATTTGGCCAAAAACTGTGAGTTTATCGAGGTCTCTTATCTCCTCATTAACGGCTCATTACCCACCGTTGGACAGAAGGCACGCTACAGCGATTTGCTGAATCGGCACTCCATGCTCCATGAAGACATGAGAGACTTCTTTAGTCATTACCCAGAACATTCGCATCCGATGGCCATTCTCTCTGCGATGGTGGTTTCTCTCTCCTCTTTTTATCCGGAACTGGGCGAAAATCATAACGAAGATATTGATATGAAGGTGACGCGACTGCTCTCGAAATTGCGCACCATTGCTGCTTTTTCCTATAAGAAGTCAATTGGCTCTCCGACGGTTTTCCCGAAGCAGGACCTTTCGTATTGCGAAAATTTCCTGAATATGATGTTCAGTTCGCCCGTGAAAGAAAACCCGTATAACGAGGTGATGGTCCAAGCACTGAACAAGTTGCTGATCATTCATGCGGATCATGAGCAAAACTGCTCAGCATCTGTTGTGCGTGGTGTGGGCAGCGCGGGCGCCAACCTGTATGCCTCGATTTCGGCCGGGATCTGTGCCCTTTGGGGCCCGCTTCATGGCGGAGCCAACCAGAAGGTCATTGAGATGCTTGAAGATATTGAGCGCGATGGCGGCGATGTGGATAAGGTGATCGAAAAGGCGAAGAACAAACGTAGCCCCTTCCGTCTGATGGGCTTCGGGCATCGGGTTTATAAGTCGTACGACCCCCGTGCCGCGATTGCCAAGAAACTTTGTATGGAGGTCATTAAATCCACCAATAAAAGCGATCCGCTCCTCGATATCGCTATGGAGCTCGAAGAGAAGGCATTGGCCGATCCGTACTTTGTAGATCGCGGACTCTATCCCAATGTCGACTTCTATACCGGACTGACGTATCGCGAAATGGGAATTCCCACCGATATGTTTACGGTCATGTTCGCCATTGGCCGACTGCCAGGCTGGATTGCACAGTGGATGGAATTGAAAAATGATCCGAAGGGTCGGATTGCCCGTCCGCGACAGATCTATACCGGGCCGACCGTCCGCGAAGTGGAGCCGATTGCTGAACGAAAATAGTGGATCTTTTTTATGACACAGTCTGGAAATGAGGCGGAACAGCTCCGCGAAGACAAGCAGGAACTAGAGTTTCTCCAGCGGATCGCAGGACGCCTCCCCGAGGATACCGAGGTGATGCGGGCGTTGGGCGATCTTTATACGCGCACCGGGAAAACCGCCGAGGGGTTGCAGGTCGATGAACGCCTCAGCCATCTTTGTGCCGAAGATCCGTTGGTTTGGTATAATCTGGCTTGTAGTTTTTCGCTCTCCGAGCGAAAAGAGGATGCGCTGGATGCATTGGCCCGGGCCCTGGAACTGGGCTACGACGACTATGAGTGGATGAAGAAGGACACGGATCTATCCTGTTTGCGCGGCGAGCCGCGGTTCGAATCCATGCTCGACTGGATTTACAGCACCTTTGAACAGATAGCAGATGGGAGTTGATGATGATGAATAAACGATTGATCTGGGCTTTGTTACTCATCGCGCTCTGTGCCCTTATTTTTATCTTCACGGGTGGAAACACAACGATTGAAGTGTTCTCCCTCGCCGTAAAGCTAAAAACCTCCCTCGCACTTCTCCTGTTCACGGGAATTGGAATTGTGATTGGAGTTTTGCTGAAATGAAGCCCGAAGGAACCATTTCACCGGAAGCCATCATTCATCCCGGTTGCCGGATTCTTGGGGAAAAAACGTCCATTGGCCCCGGTTGCGAGATCGGTGCCGAAGGCCCTGTGACGCTTGAAAATTGTCAGCTAGGCCGAAACGTAAAACTCAACGGCGGCTATTTCTCCGGCGCGGTTTTTCTCGATGGTGCCAACATGGGATCTGGCGCACATGTGCGTGCCGGCACCATTCTAGAAGAGCAGGCCAACGGCGCGCACACCGTTGGGCTCAAACAAACCGTACTTTTGCCGTACGTCACCCTCGGAAGCCTCATCAATTTTTGCGACGTTCTGATGGCGGGTGGCACCAGCCGCAAAGACCACAGCGAAGTCGGCTCGTCCTACATCCACTTCAACTTTACGCCCAATCAGGACAAAGCCACCGCCTCGCTCGTTGGCGATGTGCCGCGCGGCGTATTGCTCAACCAGAAGCCGATTTTTCTAGGTGGGCAGGGCGGACTCGTTGGTCCGGCACGAATTGCTTATGGCAGTGTCATCGCCGCAGGCGGCATTTGCCGCAAAGATCTGCTCGAAGAAAATCAGTTGCATGTGCCTGCCGCGCCCGTCGGAAAAACCATCCCGTTTGAGCCGGGACGATACGGACGTATCGACCGCATCCTTAAAAACAATCTCATTTATATCGGCAACATTAAAGCGCTCAAAGCGTGGTACGAAAACGTCCGCGTTCTCTTCATTCGAGATGCGTTCGATCGGGCCGTTTTTGACGGCGCTCTCGCCAACTTGGATGTCATTTTGAACGAGCGTTTCCAAAGGTTGGGAAAACTTTTCCAAACCTTGGGAAATTCCTGTGGGGCAGACATTCCTGTCTGCCCGGATGTTCCAAACCTTGGACCTGAGACGCAGTCGAAAGTGCTTTTCGGTAATCCGAAAAGAAGCGACCCGAAGGGAGCGGCAAAAAAATGGTCGGAAATTTCCAATGCCTGGAAAACCCCACTCGATACCGTTGCCAACGCGGGTCTCATGACCGAAATCGAGCGTGCGGATAAGGCGGACTATCTGGCCGCTGTACAAAATTTGAGCGAAGGCGCGCGCGCCGGAGCGGCCGCGTGGCTTCAGAGTATTGTTGATGAAACCGCCGCACTGGCGGAATAGAGGAAAAGCAATGGGGAAAATTTTTGGAACCGACGGTGTTCGCGATATGGCGAACATGGGAAATATGACCGCGGAGCAGGCGCTCGAAATTGGTCGTGCTGTGGCGTATGTCTGCAAAGAATATCATCGGGAAAAGGGCACCCGTCCTCGCATTGTCATCAGCAAAGACACGCGACTCAGCGGCTATATGCTCGAAACCGCGCTGACCGCTGGCGTTTGTTCGGTCGGGGTGGACGCTATTTTGCTCGGCCCGTTGCCGACACCGGGGCTGGCCTTCATCACTCGGGATATGCGCGCCGATGCCGGAATCATGATTACCGCCTCACATAATCCGTATCACGACAACGGCATCAAAATTTTCTCCCGCACCGGCGATAAACTTCCGGATGCTGAAGAGGCGGAGATGGAAAAGCTGATTAACAGCCACAAGCTGCGCGACGTTCGCTCCACCGAGGATGACATCGGTAAAGCCAAGCGCATTGAAGATGCCATCGGACGCTACATTGTTTTTTGCAAAAACACCTTTCCAGAAGACATGACGCTCGATGGCATGAAAGTCGTCCTCGACTGCGCCAACGGCGCTGCCTATAAAGTCGCGCCCATTATCTTTTCGGAGTTGGGGGCTGAAGTCAGCGCCATCCATGTTTCGCCCAACGGCATGAACATTAACGATAACTGCGGCTCGCAGCATACCGACGACCTTAAAGCCAACGTGCTTGAGACCGGCGCGGAAGTCGGGCTCGCCTTTGACGGCGATGCCGACCGCCTGATTGTCGTCGACGAAAAGGGGTGTGAACTTTCTGGCGACCAGATCATCGCCATCTGCGCCAAACAGTACAAAGAACGTGGACTGCTTAAAAACAACGAAGTCGTCGCCACCGTCATGAGCAACTTTGGCTTCTTCGCCGCCATGAAAGAGATGGGGATTGAAACCGCCGTTACCGATGTGGGCGACCGCTATGTGCTCGAACGGATGCTCGCAGACGATGCGGTGCTCGGTGGCGAGGCCTCTGGACATGTCATTTTCCACAACCACCACACCACGGGCGACGGCATCATCGCCGCACTTCAACTGCTGAGCATTATGCGCGAAACCGGCAAGCCGCTTTCGGAGCTCGGACAGATCATGAAAATCTTTCCGCAAAAACTCATCAACATCGACGTCAAAGAAAAGCCGCCGGTCGAAGAGATCGCCGGAATGCCCGAAGCGATCAAAAAAGCGGAAGACGAACTGGCGGATAACGGCCGCGTCCTCATCCGCTATTCCGGCACCCAGCACATGTGCCGCGTCATGGTTGAAGGCCCGACTGATGAAATGACGACCCGCATCGCCGAAACCCTCGCCGACGTCGTCCGCAACGCGATTGCATAACGTTTCAGTTGCTCACCTGATGGGAAGGGTGAAAGAGCGCTTTCACTCCGAGCCAGAAGCCTATAGGCTCGCAATTTGTGGAACTGAATTTAATAAGTTCGGTGAACCGTTGTCAGCGCAGGCGGTGTTGAGCCTGAGCTTGGTGGCTGAGTTCTTGGAGCAATGGATGAAGGAGAAATGCAATGGATAAGCATATTGTGGTTGGCGTTCATATTACCGAACGGGTTCAGCATGCGGGGCAGGTTCAAGAGGTGTTCACAAAGTACGGATGTTCGATCCGCACCCGGCTCGGCTTGCACGAAGCCGATGCGAAGGTCTGTTCTCCGAATGGACTGATTATTCTTGAAATGGCGGATGACGATGCCGTGGTTGCAGAGCTGATCGTGGCGCTCGAATCGATCCAGGGGGTTGAGGTTCAGCAGATGATTTTTGATCACCCCTGATTCGTATTTTTTCAAAACACGAGAACTTCTTGAGCATTTCGAGCGGGTGAAGACTCTTCATGAAATCTATACCTATGTGATGGATGAAGACATCGACGCCGTCAACAGTCCGCTGGATTTGCGGTGAGTCATTTATCCGTGGAATTTATGACGCCGGTGGTGTTAAAGAGTTTCTTTGTGCGGGTGAGATTTGGTAGCGTCATCCCTGTTATGACACGAAAGAGATTTTTAATTGGTTTGATGATGGCGGTGCTTTGCAGCACGGCTGCCGCAGGGAACCTCAATCCGTTTTATGAGAGCCTGAAAACGGAGGAGGGATCGTTCTTTGCGGTTCGTCCGTTCTACTCGCACACGGTGGTTGAAGAGGGGGACCTTCAGGATGTCTGCTGGCCGCTCTATTCGCGCAAGTCGTTTAAGGATGAACAAACTTCGCGCGCGCTGATCTTTTGGTGGACTCACACGTTTGGCGCTCAGGAGGAGAACCCCCGCAATCGGAACTGGCTGCTTCCGTTTTACTTTCAGGGGCGGAATGGTTGCGGAGAAAACTATTTTGCAATTTTCCCGCTTGGCGGAACCATTTATGAGTTCTTAGGCCGTGATCGCATTGCGTTTTTTCTTTTTCCACTCTTTGGAAAATCTCAAATCAACGATGTGAAAACCACGAGTGTGCTGTGGCCTATCTACTCCCGCACGCGCGGGGAGGGCATCCGGCGCGATCGAGTTTTTCCAATCCTTGGAAAATCGGTACTGGAAGGGTCATACGAGAAGCGGTTTGTACTGTGGCCGTTCTGGACATCCGCCGACTATTTTTATCCCGGCGATTCCGGAAGAACATGGATGCTTTTCCCACTCTACGGGCGGACTAATTTGGAGAATGAGAAAACCCGTTGGGTGATTCCACCCTTTTTCCGGTTTACCCAAGGAACGAAACAGAATCGCACCTACTGCCCGTGGCCGTTCATTCAGAAAATTGATAGCGAATGGCACGAGAAGCTCTATGTCTGGCCGCTCTGGGGAAGAGACCGGTATGCCGGCGGACTGAGTCGCCGCACCTTTCTTTTCTGGCCGTTTCTCTGGTCCGAAAAGTTTGAGGAGGATCAGCTAACGAAAACCCGTAAAATGGCACTTCCATTTTTCTTTCTGGAGCGCGAGGTTTTGCGCGAAGAGGGTGTCGCGCCGGAGGAACAGGTTGTCGTTTCCAAGGGTTGGAAAGTCTGGCCGCTGATGAGCTGGGAGCGGGAGAAAAGTACGTCCCGTTTCCGGATGCTGGAGCTTTGGCCGATTACGTCCGGGCCGGTTGAACGAAACTGGACGCCGCTTTGGACTCTTTATAAACGGACGAATGAAGAGGGCCTGATTCGCAAGGATGTGCTCTGGTTCGCCTGGCACAGTGAGCGCGAGCCTGCGGCTAATCGAACTGAATGGTCTTTACTGAAAGGGTTGCTCTCCTATAAAAGAGAGGACGACGCGCGAAGGTTCCGTGTTTTCTGGTTTAATTTGGGGCAGAGATGAAGAACATCGCATCAGAACATCAACAGAGAATGAGTTATCTGGATCTCCCGATCCGTTCCTTCCGGCGGTTGGGGCGGCTGATTCTTCTGGCCTGTCACGATATGGGTCACGCGCTCATCATGGCGGGGTCAGCGACCCTTTATATTCGGACTCTCTGGAAGCCGCGGGCGCGTCATGAACTCGCTACGCAGCTGTATATCACCGGAATCAAAAGTCTCGGAGTCATCACGGTGGTCGCTTTTTTCACAGGGATGATCCTCGCCTTGCAGACCGGCCTTGAGCTGAGGCGCTTTGGGCAAGAGGTTAATATTGGAACCGCTGTTACGGTGGTGATGATTCGTGAGATGGGCCCCTTCATGACGGGACTCATCATCGCGGCCAGCGTCGGTTCGGCCATTGCTGCTCAGCTCGGCACGATGGCCGTCTCCGAGGAAATCTCTGCGCTCGAAGTGATGTCGATCAACCCCAATCGTTTTCTGGTGATGCCGCGCCTGGTAGCCCTCGCGATTATGATGCCGATTCTGACCGTTTACACCAACCTGCTTGGAATTCTCGGCGGGGGGATTGTCGGCTCCACCCAGTTGGGCGTAGATTTTTATGCGTATATCGACAATGCCACTCGCTACGCTGAAAATAAGGATCTTTATGTCGGGCTGTTGAAAGCCGTTGTTTTCGGAATTATCATCGCCACCGTCGCCTGCTTCCAGGGATTGACCACTCGTGAAGGTGCCGTGGGGGTCGGGCGGGCCACTCGTCAGACCGTCATTATCTCATTCCTTCTTATCCTTGTGGTTGGCTACATCATTACCCGGTTATTTTACATATGATTACGTTCGAAAATGTAACTAAAAAGCTTGGGGGCAAGACCGTCCTAGACGGGATCTCGTTTGAGGTGCCAAAGGGCGAGACCTTTGTCATTGTTGGGCTTTCTGGTGCAGGGAAGAGCGTAACACTCAAGCATATGGTGCAACTTTTGATTCCCGATCGGGGTTCTGTGCGGATCGGCACGGATATCATTAGCGAAGCGCGTGGCATGGATTTGGAGCGTATGCGCGGGCGGTTCGGGGTGTTGTTTCAGGGCGCGGCCCTGCTGCAGTGGCTGAGTGTTTTTGAAAATGTGGCTCTGCCTCTTCGGGAGCATACGAGCCTGACCGAAGAGGACATCAAAAAGAAGGTGCTTGAAAAACTCCGCTTGCTCAACATGGAGGATGCTGTAGATAAATTTCCTTCCGATCTTTCCGGCGGTATGCAGAAACGCGTCGGCCTCGCCCGCGCGATCGTGATGGACCCAGAAATTATCCTCTACGACGAACCGACATCTGGGCTGGACCCGGTCACCTCGCGTCTGATCGATCAGCTGATTGAAAACCTCCGTACGGAACTGGGGATCACCAGTGTGGTTGTCACGCACGATCTGCACAGTGCGCTATCCATTGGTACGCAGATCATGATGATTGACGGCGGAAAGATCGTCGAAAATGCGGCACCCAACGACTTTATTCAGTCCAAAAACGAAATTGTGAAACGTTTTTTAGAATCGCAGTATATCACCCGCCGTGGAGCTTGGGAGAAAGGGATGGAATCACATGTCTGACAAATATAAAAAAGATATCAGTATCGAAGTCCTTGTGGGCTTGTTCACGTTCGTCATCCTCATTGCACTGGGGGTGTTTACCATCGTGCTGAGCCGCCAGAACTTTTTACAGGAGACATATCCGATCGAGGTACAGTTCGAGAATGTCGGTGGCCTGCGCAATGGCGACCATGTGTTCCTTCGCGGCACACAGGTTGGGGTCATAAAGACCACGCTTCTGCAAGGCAATCACGTGCTTGTACGCACCGATCTCGATGTGCCCGTTCGCTTTCGTGAGGGATACAAAGTGGAAGTGGTCGCAGCCTCTATGCTTGGCGGGAAAATGTTACGGATTTTCGAAGGACCATTGGATGGCACGCTGATCGCCAAGGGGCGCGTTATTCGAGGTGAGCTTCCCATTGATATTCTTGATGAACTCAGCGTGGCGGTGGCCGGTCTTCGGGACATGACCGAAGAGGTTGCTTCTGGAGAGGGCACTCTTGGAAAACTCATCCAGGATGAGGAAATGTATAATGAGATGAAGGGGATGCTGGAGAATCTGAAACAGGTTAGTGAGCGTTTGGTGAATGGCGAGGGCACACTCGGCAAACTCCTCTCCAAAGATGACGTGTTGTATCAGGATATTCAGGACTCGGCGGCGAACATCAAAAACCTTACCGCAAAAATCAACGAGGGGAAGGGGACGCTTGGCAAACTGGTTGAAGATGATCAGCTTTATCTTGAAGCGCAGAAACTACTCGAAGAGTTGCGCGCGGCGATTGACGACATGCGTGAGACATCGCCGGTTACAACCTTTGGGTCCGTTGTGTTTGGCGCGTTTTAAAAAAGGGGAAGCCGATGAGTGATCCGATTTATGGCCCGCAGGTTAAACGCCCTTTGCGGGTGCGGGTTCTTCAGATTGCCTCTCTCGTGCTCGCCGTAGTGGGCCTGATCCTGCTCTATTTGTATTCCGTCAATCGCGATATCCCCACCGTACGAGTTGCGGACATCACCCCCACCATGAACTTCGCCTATGTGAAAGTTTCGGGGAACGTCACGCGCGATGCCTATGTCTTCAAATCTGGAGGGGTTGTTTTTAACCTGCATGATGGAAGCGGAGAAATCGCCGTCATGGGAGGCCGCACACAGGCCGAAGCCCTAAAGAATTCAGGGAAGCTTCCCCGCTTGGGCGATCGGGTTGAAGTGGCTGGCAGTCTCAGCGTCAGTGCCGATCAGGACGTGAAACTACGCATGCAGTCGGCCGAACAGCTGATTCTCAAACGAAAAGGTCATCCGGCATCATTCATCATTCAGACTTCATCCTTCACCCCTCTCTCCAAAATCACCCCCGCCCAGACGGGCGACACCGTATCCGTTGCGGGTACGCTCAAAAAAATAGCGCTCCCAAGGCCTGGGTCGAAAGCCCCGTATGTATTGACCCTCGAAGAGGATGGAACCGAGCTCGCCGTCATTTTTTGGGATAAAGTTTTCCAAGGATTGGAACAAAAACTTCCAACCCTTGGAAAAACGCTCAGCGCGCGCGGGCGGGTCGATGTTTATAAAGAAGTCATTCAGCTTAAAGTATGGGAAGCCGCCGACCTCCGCATCGTCGATGAGGTGGAGGAGTCTCCTGTGACCCTTGAGCGGCCACTCAGCCCAATCGCCGGCATCACTGCCGGGCAGAAGGGCGAGGTGTTCACCGTCGTCGGCACGCTAGGCGAGCCGGAGTCGATCCGCGGCGGCGTCATCTATCCCATTGCCGATGCCAGCGGCGAAATGCGGGTCCTATTCTGGGACAAGCAGATTTCGGGAGAAGAGCGCGATGCGGTGGAGTCCGGTATTCGCCTACGTGTCACCGCACCGCTTGTAGTCTACAAAGGCGAGCTCGAACTCGTTCCCGAAGACGTCGGGGCCTTCCGCGTGGAGGAAAAGTGATTGTGGAGTGTGGAACGTGGAATGTGGGATGTGACGGGGGAGTTGTTATGCGTAGAAACGTTCTACCTCCCACATTCCACCTTCAACAAATACTGGAGCCAGTACGGGGAGTTTCTCGATGGTCCTCACGGTAATCGCCGCAGTTTTTACAGGAACCATTCTTTCCTGCTTCCTCGCTATTTTGCCGGGGCTTCACATTTATAATGTCATGGGCCTTATTGCCATGCTCATTTACTGGTTGCAGGGAATGGGAATTGCCGCCGCGCCCGAAATCTACCTTCCGTTCATGATCGGCCTCGTCGTCGGCTGGTCCGTACTCAACACCATTCCATCGGTTCTGCTCGGTGCGCCCGACGAAAGCGCCATCTTCACCGTGCTTCCGGGGCAGAAATATCTCATGACGGGCCGCGGGTACGAAGGGGTCATGATGATTGGAGCGGGCAGTCTGGTCGGCCTGTTCATGCTCGTCTTCATCATTGGGCCGTTCGCGCCAAAATTTCTGCCGATTGTTCGCGTGGTACTCAACCCGCACATGCACTGGATTCTTTGGGTCATCATCACCTTCATTCTGATCACCGAATGGCCGAAGGGCGGCACCCGCGGCCCCGCCGGATGGCGAAAGTTTGCGGATGCGTGGTCTACGCTCAGTGCCGGACTGTTCACCTTCTTCATTTCCGGCCTGCTCGGGTTCCTCCTTCTCTACCGCGCTCCCGTTTCCATCGAAAACGCCTTCCAGAACATCATGCCCGCCTTTGTGGGGCTTTTTGCCATTCCGTGGTGCCTGCTCAACGCCGTCAGTGGGGCAAAGGTGCCGGAGCAGCGCGTGCGCGACACCCTGAACATCAACGGCGACCTTTTGTTGCGTAGCGGCATTGCGGGCGGCATCGGCGGTGGATTCGCCGCCTTCTTTCCGGTCGTCACCGGCGGGATTGGCGGACTGCTCGCCGGGCACGCCACCGCTCAGCGCGACGAACGCGTCTTCATGATGTCGCAGGGCGTCTCCAAAGTCGTTTACTACGTGGGCGCACTCATGCTCTTTTTCGTGCCCGGACTCTACCTCACTCGCGGCGGCGGAGCCTGGATCCTCAAAGGGCTCTACACGCCCCGCACCATCGGCGACTACTACCTCGCGCTCGGTTGCATCGCTCTGGCCGGTTCCATTTCCTTCCTGCTCATGTCGCCGCTCACCAAATGGACGCTAAAATTGATGAAGAAAGTGGACTACCGCCTCATCTCCGTTTTTGCACTATTCATCATCACCGCACTCGTTTTTTCCATCACCGGTTGGGTCGGCCTGTTCATCATGAGCGTCGGAACCGGCATCGGACTCATCCCCGTACTCTTCGGGTCGCGCCGCCTCAACTGCCTCGGCGTGCTCCTGCTTCCCATCGCCTGCAATATGTCGGGTATTGGCGAACCCATCGCCGCCTTTCTGGGACTTCTCTAATGAAAAAAATCCACATTCATATTTCATCTTTCAAATTTCAGTTTTCTCTCTCATGAAAGGAATCGCTCATTTTATTTCTGGTGTAACGGTTGCCTCCTTTTGTCCGTGGGCGATTTCTGCCGCGCAAGAGGGGAATCCTGCGTACTTCATCCTCGGCGCAGTGGCGGGTATTCTGCCCGACACCATCGACTTTAAATTCTACCGCTTCTTCTATTCCCACGATTTTCGCGTGGAGCCTGCCGCGCAGAAACCCACCCCGCCCTTTGGGCACCCCTCCCAGGAGGGGATTCCTGGGTCTGAAATGTTGAATTCAGAAGTCCCCTCCAAGGGAGGGGTGGCCGGAGGCCGGGGTGGGTTCCCCGACGTTGTATTGTTCGATCCAATCAAGCTTGATCCGCAGCCCGTCGCGGATGCGGTCGCCACCGCCGTTTCTGCCGCGCTGGACGGCAAGTCGACCACGCTGAAACTTTCTACCATCCAGATGGGGGCCGACAACTGGCGGCAGTACCGCGTCAAGATTGATCCCGAAGCCGGCGAGGTGCGCGTGCAGTTCGGCCCCGTCGTCAGCACGGGCCAAGTTCCGCAGCCCGACACGATGCCCGATCCGCGCCCCGTCGGGCTCGCAAAGTTTTCCGCCCCCATTTTGCAGAGTTACGAGCCGATTTATACCGTCGACATCTTTGACGGCCCCAGCTTTAAGTTTACAAAAAACGAAGCGGGACAGGTCGAAATCGACTTTCTACCATGGCATCGCAACTGGTCGCACTCACTCACGGTTGGATTGCTTCTGGCGGGAATCGCCTCCTTCTGGACGTGGCACGCGGGGGTCGTCATCTTCGGGGCCTATGTCATTCATGTGATCGAAGATCAGATGGGCCATATGGGTTCCAACCTATTTTTCCCGTTTAGCAAAAAGCGTGCGCCCGGCCTCAAAATGATGCACTCCGGCGATGCCTTCCCCAACTTCACAGGCGTCTGGCTTTGCTGTCTGCTGATTTTCTGGAACGTCTATGCCGCCATTCCCAATCCGCTCTATCAGTTCACCTTCGTCCGCTTCATGATGTACGCGTTGGTCATCCCCTTCGCCGCTTTCGGAGCGGTGCGTTGGCTCCTCATCCGCGCCGACGGGGGCGAGCCCGAGTCCCTCTCCACATCTTGGGATGTTTAAACCCGGCGAAGCCGGAAGCAAAACCAACAATAATATAGAGTTTTCCACGCAGAGGCGCAGAGAACGCAGAGAGTTTGTTAATTAGAGCGACGTTCTCCGCGAACTCTGCGCCTCTGCGTGGAATCTTTGTTTCTGACGCTGTAAAAATGGGTGGTCAAGCAGGAGGGCTTTCGGCAAACTCATCGGCTATGAAAAAACACATCAGCGCCTTTCTGTCCGAAAAAGATAATCCCACCATCCAATTCTTAAAATACGGCATTTGCGGAGGCGCCTCACTCGTGGTGGATGTCGGCATCACCTTTCTGGCTGCGGTTTTTATTTTCCGTGCACTGGGGGTGGGCGATCCAATGGTGGATCTGTTTTCTCGCTATCTGCACATCGACCTGCCGGTTGTAATGGACGAAACGCTTCGCACCCGGAATTTCCTGTTCGACTCCGCGATTGCCTTTCTGTTTTCCAATCTGACCGCCTATGTGCTGAACATCAAATTCGTCTTTAAAGCCGGACGTCACAAGCGACATCAGGAAGTGCTGTATTTTTATTTGGTTTCGGCAGTGTCATTGCTGATCACGTTAGGAATCAGTGCCGTACTTATTAAAGGGTTTGGAGTTAGCTCCAGTATGACCAAGGTTGTGGGTGTTGTTGTCGCTGTATTGGTCAACTACGGCGGACGAAAATATCTCATCTTTCATGGGTAATAACCACAACCCTCAATCCGGAGGGCGGCAGTCTCTTGCCGCCAATGGAGGGCATTGCTCCGTCAACACCGAAAACGGTTGCGACGGAGCGCAACCCTCCAAAATTCGAATCGATCCGGAGGGCGCTGCTCTGTCAGCGCCGTATTCCCCTCGAAAACGTCCGGTACATCTCCCCGTAAAGGAATGGTCGAATCGTTCAAATATTGTCTTTGTCACAATCTGTTCTAAGAACCGAAAACCAATTTTTGCGTGTGAAGATGTACATGCTCTGATGGTTGAGTCGTGGCAGTTGGCCAACCACTGGTTGGTTGGGAAATACGTTATTATGCCTGACCACGTCCATTTCTTTTGTGCACCGGGTGTTGTTGAGTATCCATCGCTCAAGCAGTGGGTAAAGTTCTGGAAGACGCTGGTTTCCAAGAAATGGCCGAGACTAGAGGAGCAACCGGTTTGGCAGGACAACTTTTGGGACACGCAATTACGCCGTGGAGACAGTTACAGCGCGAAATGGGAGTATGTTCGAAATAATCCAGTGCGAGCCGAATTGGTAAAGCGATCGGAAGATTGGCTCTTTGCTGGTGAATTGAATGTTCTGCGCTGGACGGAATAACGGTTGCGACAGAGCGCAACCCTCCGAAATACAAATCGATCTGGAGGGAGCTGCTCTGTCAGCGCCAATTAGATTTGATTGAAAATCTTTTGCGCGCAATCGGCTTTGGTGAGTGAACCCCAGTGTTCCAACCCCTGGAAATCAATCCAGGTGAAGAGGCCGGTTTCGGCGCCGAGGGTGGCGGGGGTATTCAAAACAATTCCGTTCAGATTCTTAGACGCCAGTTTTTCTTTGGCTTTGGCTTCGCCGTCGTGCGTTTGCAGTGCAAAGCCGATGGCGACTTGATCGTCCCGCTTATTCGCGCAGAGTGTGGCGGCGATATCGGGCGTCGATTTCAGTTCCATCGACACATTGGTTGCCGCTCCCTTTGGAGCTTTTTCGTCCGATTTTTCCAAGGGTTGGAAATCCGCGACTGCCGCAGCGAAGATGATGATGTCCGCTTCAGCGAATTTGGCCTGCGCGGCGGCTAGCATCTCTTCGGCGGAGGTGACGTTCTGAATTCGTAGACGCGGTGTCCTCACCGCGTTTCCTTTGCTGCCGGGATGCGGTGGGGACACCGCATCTACGTTGGGGAGGTGCGCCTCAGGAACTGGGCCGGAGATGAATTCAACGTCTAGGCCACGGCTCTGGGCTTCTTCGGCGAGGGCTTTGCCCATTTTTCCGGAGCTGGCGTTGCCGATGAAGCGAACCGGATCGAAGTATTCGTGGGTCGGCCCTGAGAGAATTAAAACTTTTTTATTTTCTAGAGTCATTTCAACCACAGTTTTTTACAAAATCATGAACAACAAAATCATGGGAGGGAGGCTTTTAGTCAGGGCTTCAAAAAATGATTTTGATGTTCATGATTTTGTGAAAACTTTTTCTAGCGAAGAGCTTTTTCAATGGCATCGAGGATGGCGGCAGGAGCGCTCATGCGCCCCGCGCCGGTGGTGCCACAGGCCATGAGGCCGCTTTCAGGGCCGATGCGCTTCCAGCCCCGGTTTTCGAGCTTTTGGACGTTTTCCTGCACGATGGGGTTGTCCCACATCTGCGAGTTCATCGCCGGGCAGAAGAGTTTGGGGCATTCTGCCGGAAGCGATAGCGCGCTGGCCGAAACAATGTCGTCGCCAAAACCGTAGGCGAACTTGCCGATGATATCCGCCGTGGCGGGAAGGACGACGAAGAGGTCGGCCTCGGTGGCGGGGTAGAGGTGCGGGTAGAGCTGGCCTTTGTCCGAGGTCGGGTTTGCCGGGAACAGGTCGGTACGCACTTCTTTTTGCGACAGTGCCGCAAAGGTGAGCGGGGTGACGAATTCGCACGCGGCAGGCGTCATGGCGACTTGTACGTCGTGACCCGCCTGCTTCAGCGCGCTAACGACGCTTGCCGCTTTATATGCGGCAATTCCGCCTGTGATTCCTATGAGGAGTTTTTTCATAACCGTATGGGCGGGATGCATCCCGCCCCTACACTTCCATCACTTCTTTTTCTTTAGCGGAAAG
>Ga0307929_1001086_pt1 | contig 22573 bp, 20 predicted proteins | sample AceLakmetage1330_FD_203160 | JGI IMG/M metagenome (GOLD analysis project Ga0307929, IMG submission 203160) | Saline water microbial communities from Ace Lake, Antarctica - #1330 | ecosystem: Environmental > Aquatic > Non-marine Saline and Alkaline > Saline | place: Antarctica: Ace Lake...
CTTCGACTGGAAAATCGGTGTAATGGAAAGTTTTTCCTTTGCTTGCAGTAATTTCAAGATCGGGATTGAAGGAGTTAAACAAAGAGGAAATCAAACTCTCGAAACCGTTAAAAACTGAAAGCACGATAATAAGAGCCATTGTCCCTACCGTAACTCCAACCACCGAAATTGCCGAAATAATGTTGATGATGTTGTGCGATTTTTTCGCAAACAAATACCTGCGGGCGATATAGAGTGGGAAGTTTTTGATGAGAAGAGTTTATTGTTAAATAGTTAAACTGTTAAATTGTTGAATTGTTATATGGTTAAATTGCTTGCCTCGCCGAAGCCCTGATCCTGGAAATTTTCATTAACTCATGGCTTATCAAGGGCGAAGGCGGGTTGAATTGTTGAATGGTTGAATGGTTGAATTGTTGAATTGTTAAATTGTTGAATTGTTGAATTGTTGAATTATTGAATGGTTGAATGGTTGAATTGTTGAATGGTTGAATTGTTGAATGGTTAAATTGTTACAAGTTGCAAGTTACAGGTTACAAGTTGCAGTTTATTGATCACCGATCACTGTTCACCAATCACCGTTCACCAATCACCGTTCACCGTTCACCAATCACCAATCACCGTTCACCGTTCACCAATCACCGTTCACCGTTCACCGATCACTGTTCACCCTCCCTACCAATTCACCACGGCCGCATTAAAAATATCTTCTACAAGGTACTCGGTTATTATAGGGACAAGTGATTCCGCAACAGTATTCAAATCTGAGTCGCTGGGATATTCTTCATATCGTGTAAAGGTTTGTTCGAAGTTTTGGGCCTCATCATAAATATTGATAAATTTCACCTTTACCGAAATAGTCAGCCTGTTGAGCGCAGCAACATCGTCGCTTTGGATGGCAGCAGGGCGTGTGTTGTAGTCGGTTATTTCGCCGGTTACGTCCATGTCGCCATCAACATTTACAAGAATAAGGCTGGTTTGCGATTGAAACCTGTTGCGCAGGGCATCGGTGAATGTCTGGCTTAATATTGGGTTGATCAATGGAGCATTGTTTGGGAAGTTTCCAATATGGATAGTCTTCACCTCTGGCGAAATAGAAGCGCCGGTAAATGAGTATTTCATACTGCACGACATGGCACTCAGTATAAAAATCCCAAGCAGGATCATCGTTCCCGTTTTATACAATGGTTTAATCATTAAATGTCGTATTCTTTAATTTTTCGGTATAGCGTCCTTTCGGAAATACCCAGGTCATTTGCTGCCGCTTTACGTTTTCCTTTGTGTTTCTCCAAGGCTCTTTTTATAAGGTCTTCCTCCGTTTTTTGGATAGACAGGGACTCTTCAACCACTTCAGTTTCCTGAAAAATATCTTCCTGAATTTGCTCAAAATCGTTTTGGATTTCAATCCCCTCATCATAATCTTTGATGTTGTCAACATCATGATAGAGTTTTTTTACCAGTTGAGGATTTTTTTCGTTAAACTGACTTTTATCTTCATGCTGGATAATTTCAACTACTGTCCTCTTCAAGTCATTGAGGTCGTTGCGCATATCAAACAAAATCTTGTAGAGTATATCGCGCTCGCTCATGTTTTTATTCTCGGCTTCCTTTGCATATAAAACCGGCAATTTCGAAACTTCTGATCTTGGTAAATATTTCATAAGGATTTTGGCAGAAATATCCCTACTTTCTTCTATAATTGATATCTGTTCCGTAATGTTTTTAAGTTGCCTGATATTGCCGTCCCATCTGTAATCTGTTAATTCTTCAACTGCACCAGGCTGGAGCCGCAGGGCCGGCATACGATACTTTTCGGCAAAATCGGTAGTAAATTTCCTGAACAAAAGATGTATGTCATCTTTTCTGTCCCTGAGCGGTGGCACATAAATAGGCACCGTATTTAGCCTGTAATACAAATCCTGGCGGAATTTCCCTTTTTCAATCGCTTCGGGAAGGATAACATTAGAAGCAGCAATTACACGCACATCGGTTTTAATTACTTTGGATGAACCAACTTTAAAAAACTCACCGGTTTCGAGCACGCGTAGCAGCCTTACCTGTGTTGACAGGGGCAACTCAGCAACTTCATCCAAAAAAATAGTCCCACCATTCGAAACTTCAAAGTATCCTTTGCGTGCTTCGTGTGCGCCGGTAAAAGAGCCCTTTTCGTGGCCAAATAATTCTGAATCGATAGTACCCTCGGGAATAGCGCCACAGTTTACCGCAATATACGGCCCATGCTTGCGTGCGCTCAATTGATGGATAATCTGGGGGAATACTTCCTTGCCGGTTCCACTTTCACCGGTAATCAATACTGTGAGGTCGGTTGGTGCTACCTGTTTGGCAATATCTATGGCCCGGTAAAGCCCCGGGGCATTTCCAATAATTCCAAATCGCTGTTTTATGGTTTGAATATCCATCTAAAGAATTTTGATTTTTAACGGATGCGAAATTACCATTATTTTATCAGATGTGTAGAAATTGCTCAATGAAAGGCTTTTCAATACTTTTGCCCAAAAATATTTACCAAAAGCATTTTCTATTATACAGCTGGCGAAATAATTTATGCTATTTTTACAATCCCAAAGTAAAAAGGGTTTTGCCATTAAAAAATGAGAGAGGGTTTTTTCCATCAATTATTTATTTGCTGCTTGATTTTCATTTTAGCTTCTACCGATATTCTCGGTCAAACTGAAGTTGATAGCCTGAGGAATGCCTTGAAAGTTACGAGCGGGTCCGAACGCATTCACATGCTTAACCAACTAACTTTCCATTTTACTGAGAGTGGCCCTGAAACTGCAATGGCTTACGCCCTGGAGGCGGATTCATTATCAAGAAAAGCTGATGATTATGTGGGTCAGGCTTTTGCTAACAGAAACCTCGGGGATATCAGGTTTTACAATGATGATTTTGAAGCTGCAATTAATTATTATAACATCGCACTTGCACTCGATAAGCAAGGGGAAAACCTTGATGGTGTTGCTGATGATATGTATTATTTGGCCATTGCTTACGAATATCTGAACAAATACGATGATGCAATTTCATATTACCAGCAGGCCTGGAAGTTTTACGATTCGATAGGAGAGCACAACTTCGGTTCAACTGTTTTATATAACATTGGTTACCTCTACGATGTTATCGGAAAAAAAATTGAAGCCCTTGATTATTATAAACACTCAATAAGAGTCAGCGATTCGTTATTGAACCACGAGGATATGGCTGCTACCCTGAACACCATCGGGCTGTTGTATTACAGTTGGGGCGATTACGAAACTGCAGTAAGTCATTATCAGCGGTCGTTTTCGATGATGGAAAAAGCCGGCAATAAATCAGGCATGGCGCAGGCGCTTAACAACCTGGGGATTTTATATTATGATTGGGGCCAAAAAGACCAGGCACTGGATAGTTATTTGACTTCGCTGCAACTTGAAAAGGATATGGAAAACGAGGCAGGCTTGTCTGCTTCGTACAATAATATCGGAATTATTTATGCTGATCTAAAGGACCATGACAAAGCCCTTGAGTATTATCTGAAGGCACTTTTTATTGATAAGAAATATGATGACAAATCAGGAGTTGCCACTTGCCTTAACAATCTTGGTGAGTTATATTTTGAATTGAAGCAGCAGCAGCAGGCCATCGAAATGCTCAAGCAGGCACTGGCTATTGAGCGAAATCTTGGTAGTCCCGAAAATATGGCCAATAATTACAATACCCTGGGTGGATTTTACCATAAAATGGGTGAGCAAAAAATGGCCCTGTTGTACAATGACAGCAGTTACCAATTGGTTGAATCGGGTAACTCCTCCGAAATCCTGATGAGTAATTATTTGCTCTACTACCGGGTTTACAAATCTCTGGACTCTTACAAACTTGCACTGGAATACCACGAGAAATACCATGAATTGCACGACTCTTTGTTTAGCCAAAGAGCCTTACAACAAATCTCAGTTATTCAATCGAAATATGAGGTCGATCAGCACGAAAAGGAAATTGAACTATTGAGTTCCAAAAATCGGCTTCAGGACCTTGAACTGGAAAACAAAAGAATGATACTTCACAGGCAAAGGGTAATACTGTATTTTATGGTAAGTGGTTTTATTGTTCTCTTATTCATTGCCTTGCTCTTTTACAGGCAAATTGTCCAGAAGAAAAAAGCCTATTTGCTCCTCGATAAAAAGAACAAAGAAATTCTTGAGAAAAGAGACGTGATCATAAATGCTAAGGAAAAAGCAGAAGAAAGCGACCGGTTAAAATCCAGTTTCCTTTCCAATGTCAGTCACGAGCTCAGAACACCCCTGAACGGGATACTTGGGTTTGCTGAAATACTTCAAAACGAATTGACAGATCCAATTTATCAGGAGATGTCGGAGCTTATACGTTTTAGTGGGATGCGGTTATTGGAAACGCTTAATTCGATTATCGATCTGTCAATTATCGAAAGCAATCAACTGGAGTTGTACATCACCGAATTCAACCTGGTTAATTTGATTAGTGAAAAGGTGTTGCTTTACAACGTCATCGCTACAAACAAAAATCTCGAGATCATTAAGCATTGTCAAAAGGATCAAATTGTAATTCATAGTGACTCGAAAATATTGGGCAATATCCTGAATAATCTCATAGATAATGCTGTTAAATATACCAATGATGGTGTGATAACTGTTGAAGCAGGTATTGATGATGAACGGCAAAAGCCTAAGGTTTGGATCAAAGTAAGTGATACCGGAATAGGGATCCCTAAAAACAGGCTCGACCATATTTTCGATGGCTTTGCACAGGTAAGTGAGGGGCAGGGCCGGGAATATGAAGGTGCCGGCCTGGGTTTAACTATCAGCAAAAAATATGTTGAGGTTTTACAGGGCGAAATAAGTGTTAGCAGTGAAATTGGCATAGGGTCACAATTCCTTATTAGTTTACCGGCATCCATAGAAATGTCAAACATAGGGAGCATGAAATATGATGTTATAAATACACTGAACAATACTGATACGGGTGATAAAAATAAAATCCTTTTTATAGAAAAGGATGCAGAAAGTCTGTTGGGCTTAAGTCAAAAATTGAAGCAATATTGTGATATTTCGGTAGTAACGGATGTAGATACTGCCCTTGCACTTGCTGCAGAATTAAATTTCGATGGTATTTTTATGGATGTTGAAGTTGATGTTGATGAATATGGTAATAGCGCCATTGATGAATTTCGTTTAATAAGTAATAATTCAACTACACCAATAGTAGCAATTGTAAATGCCGGTACCTCGCAAGAAGATTTAGATCGACTGCCCGAAAGCGGATATTCATTTCATGTCACTAAGCCCTATACGAGCATTGAAATTCAGGACATTGTTCATGAGTTGATTACGAAAATCACCCCCTCTAAATCCGGTTTATAGTTAGTTTGAAAATAAGGAGTTAACTTTTATAAGTGACTGTTTTCAAGACGAGAGTAACGCAGTATTTGGCGTTTTCTTGCAAAGACAATGTAGTGTTCGTCTATAAAGGCAGTGTCAGCGAAAAGGCGGGGGTTATTCATTAATTCAATTCAACCCCCGGGTTGTGCCATAGGCATCCCGTTGGGAAAACCCGGGGCTATGGATATCTCAAAACATCGACTTTAAAGACGAACACTATGTAGTACCTTTTAATTTGAACCTTAACAAAGTTTAATATCTAAACGGTACAATTATTGAAATGAAACCTGATTCTATGTTACATTTGCACGCTCAAATATTAAAATACCAATTTAAATCTTAAATCATGAAAACAAGAATTCTTTTTTCCCTTTTTGCAATTGCCGGATTATTTTTGCTCAATAGCTGCGAAGATGACCTGCTCGATATTACCGAAAGCTTTTATTATGAACAGGAAATCCAGGTATTTACCGCCGATTCGGTGATGACTTCGGTTGAAGTTGTGGATATGGTAGCATACGAAGAACTGATTGATCAATATGGAGATAAAATTAAGGACATTGAGATTTCGGAGGTAAAATACTGGCTTACTACTTTTGAAGGAGACGACGATCAGGAGATTATTATCAGTAATTTGAAAGTTGCCAACGAAGATGGAAGTGATCCAATTATGGTTGCCGAAATAGCAAATCAGAACTTACTCGCTTTAGTTGATACAGAAACTGAGTTGCCAATTAATCAGGCCGGTCTCGATAAAATGGCTGATTTGATTGAAGAATCACCACACATTTTTCAAATAATTTACGATACCCAATGCAATAAGGCTCCTTTAAATTTCACAATCAAGTTTCAGTTTAAAGTTGCACTTACAGCAAATCCATTAAATTAGAAATAAAATATTTTTAACTGAACAACCATCCTGCTTTGTAGATAATGCAAAGCAGGATGGTTTTTTTTAGCAAACCCACAACTTTTACAACTTTACAATTATCCAGTTTCTGATATGGCCATCCAAAAGAAAATCGACCTCAACTTAACTCGTCTCAACTACAAAGTCTGGTTGTCGGACGACGGCGATCAGGGCATACTTGGCGATGGCAAATGGCAGATTTTAAAAACCATCGAAGAAACCGGATCGCTTACTGCAGCATGCAAAAAGCTTAATTTAACCTATCGGCGTACCTGGGGGGACTTAAAAAAAATTGAACTGATGCTTGGATTTCCCCTGCTCGAAAGAAGCCGTGGTGGCACTGAAGGCGGCACTTCGCAATTGTCGCCCCAGGGTAAAAAACTGGTTAATGCTTTCGATGCATTTCATCAATCGGTGGATGACACAATAAATGATGCTTTTGTTGCACTAAAGGAGGAACTGATCAATTTATCAAAATAAAATTTAATTGTTGAGGTGGTTGAAAGATTTGTTAAGATCTTAAATCTTTTTCCAATTGAAAGTCATTTGTTGTCATTGATGGTCATTTGTTGTCATTTTTTAGAATAAATGACGCGCGAAGCGCAAATGTCAATTATTGACAGCGAAGCTAAATGACATAAAAAAACTTATTTACACAAAAGAATCGCTTCATTCTAAGCCAGATAATTAGATATATTAAAATAATTAAAGCCTAACATAGAAAATTCAAATTAACAAATGGAAAATTTCAACCTTAAAGAAACACTTGACCTACTTGGAATTAAAGAAGTAAATAACGGGGCACATACCGGCCTTGAGTGGATGGAAACCAATGGCGAACTTATTGAATCTTACTCACCCAACAACGGAAAATTGATTGCCAGCGTAAAGCAAGCTACCTGGGACGATTACGAAACGATCATCGGAAAAGCGCAAGAAGCATTCAAAACCTGGCGAATTGTCCCGGCGCCCAAGCGTGGTGAAATTGTAAGGCAAATTGGAAATGAGTTGAGGAAATTTAAAGAGCCACTTGGCAGGCTTGTTTCGTGGGAAATGGGGAAAGTTTACCAGGAAGGCCTCGGCGAAGTACAGGAGATGATTGACATTGCTGATTTTGCTGTAGGACAATCACGCCAGCTTTATGGATTAACCATGCACTCCGAACGCGAGTTGCACCGCATGTACGATCAGTATCACCCACTTGGGATTGTAGGCGTAATTTCGGCTTTTAATTTCCCGGTTGCTGTTTGGGCCTGGAATGCAATGATTGCAATGGTTGCCGGTGATGTTGTGTTGTGGAAGCCTTCATCAAAAGTGATGATCAGTGCCCTTGCTGTTCATAATATCATCCAAAAAGTTTTGCGCGACAACGAAATTCCTGAAGGCGTGCTGTCATTGGTGGCTGCAAGTTCAAAATATGTTGGTGATGATTTCCTGGCCGACAAGCGTGTACCATTGGTTTCTGTTACCGGTTCAACACGTGTTGGAAAAAGGGTGAATAACATTGTTGGTTCTCGTCTCGGTAAAACTATCCTTGAATTGGGTGGAAACAATGCCATCATTATTTCGCAATATGCCAACCTCAATTTGGCTTTGGTTGCCAGTGTGTTTGGTGCTACAGCTACAGCCGGCCAGCGATGTACGTCCACAAGGCGCCTTATAATTCATGAGGTGGTTTACGATCTTTTTAAAGAAAAATTGATCAATGCCTACAAACAGCTTCGGATAGGTAATTCACTCGATGACGCAACGCACGTGGGCCCTTTGGTTGACAAAGCGGCAGTAGAAACTTTTGTACTTGCCCAGGAAGAGGTAGTGAAATCCGGGGGAAAGATACTCTATGGAGGAGAGGTATTGGAAGGCCCGGGTTATGAATCGGGTTGTTATGTCCGCCCTGCAATTGCTGAGGCTGATAACAGTTGGGAAATTGTACAGGAGGAAACTTTTGCACCATTGCTCTATTTGATGAAATACGACACCATCGAAGAGGCTATCGAAATTCATAACGCTGTCCCACAAGGGTTGTCGTCTGCAATTTTTAGTAAGAATATCCACGAAACTGAGTTGTTCCTTTCGCATGCCGGTTCCGATTGCGGAATTGCCAACGTAAACATCGCAACCAACGGTGCCGAAATTGGTGGCGCTTTTGGTGGCGAAAAAGAAACAGGCGGTGGCCGCGAATCCGGCTCTGATGCCTGGAAAGCATATATGCGCCAGCAAACCAATACAATCAACTTTAGCAAAGAATTGCCCCTGGCACAGGGTATTAAATTTGATTTGTTCGATTAGATTGGACTTTGCTTCATGAAGCTAAACCTCCCAGGTTTTTGAAACCTGGGAGGTTTTTTTTGGTGGGAATCAAGTTTGATTCAATTTCGAAGCGTCAAAACAAAAAGGCATTCTAAGAATGGGAATTCCAAATATATTTTCTAAATTTGGCAAAATTTATATAAATGCAGCCATTTACAATTTTTATTGTTGAAGACGACCCATTTTACGGCGAGATGCTAAAATACCACGTTAGCCTTAACCCTGACTATGTGGTTGAAAAATTTGAAACCGGTAAAGAATTCCTGAACAACCTCTACAAAAATCCATCTGTTGTTTCACTTGATTACAGTTTGCCTGATATGTCGGGCCTTGAAGTGTTAAAAAAGGTTCTTGAATACAAGTCTGATCTTCCTGTAATTATTGTTTCGGGGCAAGAAGATGTATCAACGGCTGTCAACTTATTGAAACATGGGGCCTACGATTATTTTGTTAAAGATGATGACACCAAAGACCGAATTTGGAATGCATTGAAAAACATCCGGGAAAAGTTTGAATTGGAAAAACAAATCGATGTCCTACAGACTGAAATCGGAAAAAAATACAAGTTTGGAAACAGCATTAAGGGCAACAGTCAGGCCATAAAAAAAGTATTTGCTTTAATTGATAAAGCGATCCAAACCAACATCACAGTTTCCGTTTCTGGAGAAACAGGAACCGGCAAGGAACTTGTTGCCAAAGCCATCCACTACAATTCGCCTCGTAATAAATATCCTTTTATAGCCATCAATGTTTCGGCCATCCCCAAGGAATTGATTGAAAGCGAGTTGTTCGGCTATGAAAAAGGGGCATTCACCGGTGCCGATACCAGGAAAATTGGAAAATTTGAAGAGGCCGGTAAAGGAACGATCTTTTTGGATGAGATTGGCGAGATGGACATAAATATGCAATCGAAACTTCTGAGGGTTTTACAGGAAAAAGAATTAACCAGGATTGGTGGCCATAATTTGATTAAAACTGAAGCAAGGTTGATTGTAGCCACAAACCGGAATCTGGAGGAGGAAGTAGAGCTGGGTAATTTTAGGCAGGATCTTTATTATCGCTTGCTGGGGTTACCTATTATATTGCCGCCTTTGCGTAACCGAAACAATGACATATTGGTGTTGGCCAAATTTTTTGCCGATGAATTTTGTAAAGAAAACAACTTACCCTTTAAACATTTATCAGAAAACGCCCAGGAAAAGCTGTTGAGTTATTCCTTTCCCGGCAACGTAAGGGAATTGAAGGCAATTATAGAACTTGCCGTTGTAATGTCGAACAACACAAGCATTGACGACGAGGATATTTCTTTTACCACAAGGAATAACCAGTCACAATTCCTGTTGGACGAAGAGAATACCTTGCAGGGTTACACCCGAAAAATCATCCGGGCATACCTTGAAAAATATGATAACAACATCATAAAAGTTTCAAAAAAGCTTGACATTGGAAAATCGACTATTTACAGAATGTTGAAAAATAAAGAATTGTAAACACATATGCCAAACACAAAGAATTTTAATCTCGTCCATTTGATTGAGGCCGTAGGTGATGGTGAAGATCTGATACGCATGTTGGAGATTTTTGTAGATTCAACACCAAAAATCCTGAATGAACTAAACAACAGCCACACCGACGGTAATTTTGAGGGCATCGCTGCAAGTGCCCACAAACTAAAGGCAACCATTGATATACTTCGAATTGAAGAATTGCAGGGAGTGGTCAGGGAAATGGACCGCCTTTCTTCGGTACAGGAGAATCAAGATAAGCTCCCACAATTTATTAGCAAAATCAACGATGTGATGACACAGGTTTTAGCGGAAATCAAAGACACGTACTTATCCGACAATAAGGTTTAATCCCTCATCGAATAAATTGGATAATTGCTGGCCGGGTTTCAAACAAATAGAATTTATACCACAAGCTCTTGCTGCTTCCACATTTACCGCCGTATCATCAATAAACATACATTCTCCGGATGTGAGATTGCTATCGTTCAACACATATTCATAAACCTCATGGGTTGGTTTTCTCAATCCGATTTTGAAGGACCAGTATGCTTTTTCGAACATTTCGCTTAAATCATTGCCATAGTTATTTCTGAATTCGGGCATGTAAACATTGTAGTGAATGGCATTTGTATTGCTTAGTAAAAACAGCCTGTACTTATTACCCAGCTGCTCCACTAACGAAACCATTGCAGGATAATACCCAACAAGAATACTGTTCCAGGCACGATCAATGTTGGTTTCCGAAATATTCCCGGGCAGCATTTTAGCCAATTCGTTTCTGAATTTTTCGTTTGATACACTTCCGGTTTCAAACATTGCAAACAAGGGATTTTGTATTGCCTGGGAATAGCGTTCATCAAAATTTTGGATGCCCAACTGCAAAAAAGTTTTCTTTTGTTTTTGATGGTCGATCTGGTAAATAATACCACCAAAATCCAGGATCAGGGTTTTGATTTTTGATTTATGCTTCATTTTATGTGGCTGCGAAATGTTTAGCTGGCAAAAATATCAGATAAAAAATTGAAGTTTCAACATACTTGTAGAAAATTCATTGCAAAAAAAAAGCCGGAAAGCTTCCGGCTAATTCATTTTGTGGGCCCACCTGGACTCGAACCAGGGACCACTTGATTATGAGTCAAGTGCTCTAACCAACTGAGCTATAGGCCCCGAAAAATATGAACAAATACCTTTTCTCAAAAAAGGATTGCAAAACTAATCATTTGAAACAACAAATCAAGTAATTTTTAGATGGATGCGAAACTTTTCAAACTTTCTTTTATTACTTCAAAAACCAGTACTTTTGAGAAGTTGTTTTTATTTCATTTTTTAGGACACCCTCAAAACTATAATAAGCATGCTATTAAGTAACGGCCAATATGAGGAAACGATTTCCAGGCTTAAGGAAAGGGAAAAGGAAATTAAATGTCTCTACAAGGTACAGGGTATAATTAATGACGATTTGCCTACCGATAGTTTTTTAATGCAAATAACCCAACACATATGGGGTGGCTGGCAATACCCGAATATCACCAGGGCAAAAATCATTTTTGAAGATAAAACATTCAAGGAGCCCGGATGGACTGAAACTAAATGGGTCCAGCATTCCGATATTATTATTGATGGTAAGGTGTTGGGTAGGATTGAGGTATATTATACTAAATTTATTCGCCTTGTTAGGGATAGCCAATTTTTGCCTGAAGAACAAAAGTTACTGGATACAATTGCTTACAAAATCAGCACCTACATTTTTAACCAAAGGTTGGTAAAAACCCTGGAAGCTATTGAAGCGGAGCAAAAAAATGGAGAATCAGAGTACAAAGATATCAGCACCTTACTGCCGGGCCAAGCTGATATTCATTGGATTTGGCGGTATGAGATGGTGAATAAAATGGCTGAAAAATTGGATTTTGCAAACTATGGCGTAAAAGCCATGTACCTCATTGGCAGTGTAAAAAACTCCACCTCAGATCCGGCAAGCGATATCGACATCATGCTGCATTTTAAAGGGGATGAACATCAGAAAAAAGAACTAAAGGCATGGTTTGAAGGCTGGAGCCTTTGCCTTTCTGAAATTAATCTATCAAAGACAGGGTATAAAACCAACGGGCTAATTGATTTGCAAATTGTTACAGACAAAGATATTGAGATGAAAAATAGTTTTGCTACCATGATAGGATCAGTAAATAATAGCGCAAAGCTTATTAAAAAAGGATAACTTTGGATTACCTCAATTTCAACCCTTTCCTAGCAAAACCATCATCAAATCTTTATTTCGCATTGCAACCGGCACCTTGACATCACCGGTAAGATAAACTTCCCCACCATTTGATTTATCAAAAGATTTAACATGACTGATATTGATCAGGTATTGCCGGTGTACCCGCGAAAATCCATTGCCCGAGAGCATCCCATCGTATTCTTTGATGGTTTTTGCAACCATAATGTTACGCCCATCTTCCAAAAAAAAGTGGGTGTAATTTTTTTCGGCCTGGCACATTACAATTTCATTTGTATTGACAACAAACACATTGGTACCCGATGTCAGAACGATTCTTTCCATGTTATCTGACTGGCTTTGCAAATTGTGAAACAGGGCATTAATCCTGTCTTCAATATTTTTGCGGCGCATTTCTTCTTCAACCTTGTCAATGGCCGATACCAACTCTTCAGGGTCAATTGGTTTTAACAAATAGTGTATTGCGCTGTAGTTAAAGGCTTGCACAGCATACTCAGCAAATGCGGTAGTGAAAATAATTTCAAATTTAATTTCAGGGAATTTTTGCAACAATTCAAACCCAGTACCATCGGGCATTTCTATGTCCAGTAACACCAGGTCAGGTTCCATTTTTTTTATCAACTCAAAACCTGAGGACACATCACCAGCAAGCCCAACCAAATCGACCTTTTTACAAAAATCACCAACTAGTGTTTCCAGATGTTCGCGCGAATATGGCTCATCCTCGACAATGATTGTCCTTATCATAATAGTAAAATAATTAGTTTAGAAGCCCCCGATTGACTGACAGAATTCAGGTGGCTAAAGTAGTTATTTTCACGCACATAAAACCAAAAAGTGAAACCGCAGTAATTATTTAGATGGTTGTATTGTTTACCAAACCCTAATGACCCCATCCCCGACCCTTCCCCTTCCTGTCCGCCGCTTCGCTTTGGCAGGCGGAGAGGGGAAGGGAGACCAGCCGCACAAGCGACTGCAGTAGCCAGTGCGTTGGCATTCTCCCAAGGGGATGAACAATTTTTAGAACAATTGTGCCAAACAATAAACCCACGGTTAAACCCTGCCTGCCGGCTGCCTGCCAAAGCAAAGCGGCGGACAGGCAAGGCTGGCTCTACGAGGTAGTTGGATTTTCGGGTGGGCTTTTTTTCTACAATACTATATCGCCTACGGCGAAGTTCCGCGGAGCAGTAAAAATTTATTGAAAATAATGACCGGAAGAAACAAATTCCGCGTAGCTCCCAGCGGTTAGAGCATTGTAAAAAATGTTTAGGCAAGGAATTCACTACCGCGTAGCTCTCCGCCGTAATACTTTGGAGGCCGGAGCGGTTGAAGTATTGTAAAAAATAATTACCGACAATAAATAAATTCCCTTCCAGCTGGCGGGGATAAACATCAATAAAAAACAAATATTATGAAGCCTGGAGTATTCACACAAATGTACGTACAACTTGTTTTTGCAGTGAAAAACCGAGAAGCCGTTTTACACAAAAATATCCGGACCAGGGTATTCGAGTACATAAGTGGCATCGTCACGAATATGAACCACAAATCAATCATAGTGAACGGTGTTTCAGATCACATCCACATTTTTATAGGATGGAACCCAACGAAATCAGTTTCAGAAACTGTTCACGACATCAAGCAAAATTCTTCCTTATTTATAAACAACGAAAAGTTATGTCGGGGGAAGTTTAATTGGCAGGAAGGATACGGCGGGTTTACTTATGGAAAATCACAGATTGAGGATGTTTACAATTACATCAAAAATCAGGAGCAACACCATAAAAAAGTTACATTCAGAGATGAATACATTCAGTTTTTAACCTGAAAAATTCTGTGAATTTTTCACTTGAAATGTTGACGATTGAAAATCAATAAACTATATTTGAAATTTGAAATCTGTCTTATGATTTTCAATGTCAAGGTTAAAGAAATTTCAAATTGACTATGATGAACGTTTTTTATTTGATTTTATGGATGATGTCGAACAAAACCTCTAAGAGTAATTTTAAGCCAATATTTATGAAAAGACTATACAGACATTTAAGGAATATTTTACTGTTATGGCCCATACTTTTCGCCACTATAAGCTTGGCACAACCAGTTGGCTGGGAAGTAAATCCCCCTGATTACTCCTTTGATGGAACCTGTACTGCAGAGGTTTTTCTCGATGAAGTAAACATTTTTGGGGCGGGGGATTACCTCGCCGTTTTTGAAGATGGTGAATGTCGTGGTGTTCAAATCTGTGCCCAAAACCCTCTTCCATTTTTAGACAACTGGATTTTTCAGATGCAACTATATGGCAACAGCAATAATGTTGAATACACATTTAAGGTTTATGATGCATCAGAAAACACGGTTTATGATATCAGCCAAACTATTGTATTCACAAGCAATTGTTCATTTGGCGATTTGCTTGAACCCTTACAACTATTCATGGCAATCCAACATCAGCAAACCATAATCATTCCTGCAGGCTGGAGCGGCATCTCAAGTTATGTTGTTCCTAATGATCCTGATGTGGAAGGCCTTTTTGCCTCCATCGTAAACGAACTACTTATCCTTCAGAATTTCGAAGGAATGTATTGGCCGGATGGCGATGTAAACTCTCTCGGCAACTGGGACAGCCATTCTGGATATCAAATTAAATTGCAAACTGCGCAAGAGTTTACCCTGAGTGGTGTCATACAAAATAATCTCATTGCTAATCTCAGCGCAGGTTGGAACTATCTTCCAGTACTCAACACCTGTGATAATCCTGTGGAAGATTTATTCCGCCCAATCATCAATCATCTTCAAATCGTGAAAGAAGTTGCAGGTCCTAAAGTTTACTGGCCGCAGTTTGGAATCAATACCCTGGATAAAATTATTCCAGGTAAGGCTTATTTTGTGTTGGTTGATGCGGATGTTGAAGTGGAGTTTCCTGAATGCCGTTTAACTCTGACTGGTGCAAGCACACAGTCAAGTCTGGATGGCCTCAAAAACTGACAGGATTCCTATGGGAAAGATGGAAAAATATCCAATGTAAAATATCCAATCAAGAATGCTGATTGAACCGACCGCATTATCGACCGATCATATTCGCCTGAAAGCCTAAAAAGAGATTAACCTCGGGATCATATCCTTTCAAATCCTTTACCCCATAGTCCAGTAAATTGATTTTACCATTAACCCGAAAGAGCGTAACCCCACTAGCTGAATTGCTGATGTATCCTACATCAAAAGTAAAAACAACAGGCACATTGGCCGACAAATGTTTTACCTCCAGTTCATGCACATATTGTCTCTTTTCGGATTGGTTATCGATAATTTCGTTAATGGGGATGGTGCCGGTAATTTCCAGGATTTCATCGCCCGGAATGCGGAATTCAATTTCATCATCAGTGTAAAGCCTCGAATCAGTAAGATCAATTCTTGCAAAAAACTCACCTGTCTCATAATTCAATTTCAAGCCAAAATTTTTGGTTTCAACCTTCACTGGCTTTCCCTCTCTTACTGCATTCATTTCAAAGCGCTGGTCTTTGATTTGAATTTGCTTCTGGGCAATTAAAAATCCCGGTATAAAAAACGCAATAAGTAAAAATGTAAATATTTTCATAATGATAAATGTTTCGGTGGTTTTATTAGAATGGATAAAAATACAATTTTATTTGGATCAACGGTCATGTAAACTTTATTAGGGTGTACGACAAACTTCACTTTAGAAGTTTGTACCCATCTATTATAGCATACCAAAAAAGGTTATGCAAATGCAAATAATCTTTTGGAAGGTTTAATGGGCTTAAGAACTGTGGTTTATACCTCGTAGAGGTTTCGGAATTGTAGAAAATAGGATGAAGACAATTTTTAAATCCTCGTAGAGGATTCATAGTTTGATGTAATTTTAATAAGTAGAGGGAAATTTGTCGCGCACCCCTTTATTATGTATTATTCATAAAATATTTAAACCAATTAAAAACAATACATTTTCACCATTTTGCCGAAGTAGTATTATTTTTGCGACAAATTGAAACAGTAAACCAATGGAATTATTTTTCCGGAAATACGGCAAAGGACAGCCCCTGATCATTCTTCATGGTGTATTCGGCATCTCCGACAACTGGGTGAGCTTTGCCCGAAAAATGTCTGAGAATTACGAGGTGTATATTCCTGATCAACGAAATCACGGGCAATCGCCTCACGACCCTGCTTTTAATTATTTCGCGCTTTGTGCTGATCTTTATGATTTTATCGAACAACACGAAATTGAAGACCCGATTATCCTGGGTCATTCGATGGGTGGAAAAGTGGCCATGCATTTTGCATTGGAAAACCCCGACATGCTGAAAGCTTTAATTGTTGCCGACATTAGCATGCGTGCCTACAACCGGAGATTCCGTCATCTGGATATGATTGATGCTATGATGAATGTAAACTTTAACGACGCCGAAACCAGGGAAGATGTTGAGGCGCAACTTCGGCAGCAGATACCCGATAATCGAACACGACTGTTTGCCATGAAAAATCTATACAGGCGCGAGCATGGTGGGCAATTTGCGTGGCGGCTTAACCTTGAAGCCATCAACCTGAATATGGACGCGGTGTTTGAAGGTATCGAATCAAAAAAGCTGTTTCAAAAGCCTGCACTTTTTGTCCGTGGCGGAGATTCAGATTATATAAAATACGATGACTTCGACCAGATTTACAGGAACTTTCCACGGGCTGATATTAAAACCATCGAAGGGGCAGGACACTGGCTTCATGCCGAAAAACCCGAAGAATTCCAAAACATCATCACCACCTTTCTTAGCCAGAATGAACTTTAAGGATGCCAATAAATAATGGTATGAATTACCCGCAAACCGTAGAATATATTTTTAGTAAACTGCCCATGTACCAACGCATTGGTGGATCGGCATACAAAGCTGATCTTGACAATACAATTTCATTGTGCAATTTGTTGGGCAACCCTCAACAACATTTTAAATCCGTTCACATTGCCGGCACAAATGGCAAAGGTTCTACTTCACATATCATCGCTTCGGTATTGCAGGAAGCAGGCTACAAAACCGGCCTTTACACCTCGCCACATTTTAAAGATTTCAGGGAGCGGATTAAGATCAACGGGCAAATGATCCCGCAGCAAGTTGTTGTTGAATTTTTTGAAAGCTGGAAAGGTGATTTCGAAAAAATTGGGCTTTCGTTTTTTGAAATGACAGTTGGCCTGGCATTTAAATATTTTGCCGATGAAAATATTGATGTTGCCGTTGTTGAGGTAGGCTTGGGCGGACGGCTGGATTCAACAAATATTATCACCCCCGAGGTTTCGGTTATCACAAATATCGGCTATGATCACATGCGCTTTTTAGGCGACACCCTTCCGGAAATTGCAGGTGAAAAAGCTGGAATCATCAAAAAAGGCATTCCAGTTGTGATTGGAGAAACCCAGGAAGAAGTAAGACAAGTTTTTATCAACAAAGCCCAAGAAAATAATGCTGATATTTTGTTTGCAGATCAGGAATTTGAGTTGAAAAAATCTGGAGATCATGGTTCTGTTGAAATCTTAAAGGAAAGTACAGCAAGTTTTCAGGAACTACAATTTCCGCTTTTGGGCAGCTATCAACTTAAGAACCTGCTTACTGCTATTGCTGCAATTGAAGTGTTGAATAATCGTGGTTTTGAAATTTCAGATGATAATCAGCGTAGCGGCATCGAAAATGTCATCCAAAACACCGGTTTGGAAGGCCGATGGCAATTGCTGAACAAGCGGCCACTTGCCATTGCCGATAGTGGCCATAATCTTGATGGGATCAGACAGGTGATTCAAAACATTGATAACATCAGCTACAAAAAACTACATTTTGTAATAGGAGTGGTCAATGACAAGGCCCTTGGCGATATACTTGATATCCTGCCAAAATACGCCACTTACTATTTTTGTAAAGCCAATATCCCAAGGGGGATGGATGCTGCTTTACTTATGGCCGAAGCAACAAAATATGGATTGTTTGGAGAAGCTTATCCATCTGTGAAAGATGCTTACCAAACTGCTTTGTCTTTTAGCAATAAAGATGATCTTGTTTTTGTTGGAGGAAGTACGTTTGTAGTGGCGGAGGTAATTTAGAAAAAAAATGTCAGATATCAGATGTTAGATTTTTGATTTGTGATATTTGACAAAATCTACAATTTAATTGAAGAAAATAATTGAATAGAATTTTGATGGACTGAAGACTGTCAATTGAATACCAATAAGTTAAGATAAAAATGTGAATTTATGATTGTCGATTAACGATTTTTGATTTAAGATGTTCCTGACTATCACCTAACATAAAATCTCCCATTCGGATGCCTCTGGCAAAAAATCAACACTCTTCGATCATCAATCGGAAATAAAGTTCTTAACTAATTGATATTGCACTGAGAGCTGCCTGCTGCGAACTGAAGATCCCGAAAAGTAAAAAATTTTCAATTTTTGTAACTTTTCGAGGATGCTCGAAAAACAATGAAATCAGAGATTTCTGGTTTTTCGGCACTGCCTACTAAAAATCACCCCCCACTCACCAAATGCAGCACTGTTACATCATCACCATCGTTAATCACCACTTCGCTGCGTTCATCCTTTTTCACCAGTTTGCCATTAAGTTTTGTTACGATCAGTTTAAAAGTAAAGTTCTTCTTCTTGATCAGTTCTTCAAAGGTCATGTTGTCTTCGTCAAACGCGTCGGGCCGGTTATTTAAAGTGATATTCATAATGCTTCCTGATTTGTATTTCCTAATAAAATGCTGAGAACGGTATTGGCCTGCATGTGGGCAACAATTCCAACACGTGGTGCCAGGGGGGGCAAGTCCTCCGAAATCTCGGTTATTCCATCTCCGCAAACATAAATATTATCAGCCACTTTTTGGGTTTTAATTGTGTTGCTGTATCCCCAGCCAGCCATGCCGTTTCCGATAACCAAAGGTTTGTCAGGAAATTCGGGGCCAACGGTTTCAATAATCATTTGCTTCATTTCTGCCAGGTCGAAAGCTTCTACAATCACATCGCAATCAGCAAAAATGGAAATAATTTCCGCAGGGCCAAGTTTCAAATCATGAGGAATTACCTCTATCATTGGATCGATGTAATGGATATTATCAGCCAGCGCAAATACTTTCTGTTGGCCAATCTGCTCCCAGAAGAAATATTGCCTGTTCAGGTTACTTGCATCAATGGCATCAAAATCGGCAATAATTAATTTACCAACACCAATTCTGGCAAGTGCTGCTGCACAGTTAGACCCAAGCCCGCCACAACCAGCAATGCCAACCGTTTTCTTACTTAAAATTGATTTCATGTTTTCCATATTCATCATATTACATATTTAAATATCTCCAAATGTATGAATTTCTTTGCACAATAAAACTTCACGGGTTTTTATCTTAGTAATATTTAGCCATTTTAAATAACTTCGCTAATCCGCGATAGCATTGTTTATGAACGTTATGCACAAATATGCATATTGAGTAAGGAAGTGCCCAAAAATCTGCTTGACATATAAAAAAATTATTTTTGTGAATTCGTTAACAAATGAAAGTTCTTTGTCTCTTTTTTTATCAAACCAGAAAGCTTTTTAAGCCAGGGTCATTGGTTGTCATTGATGGTCATTTTTGGTCATTGATAGTAATACAAGAAATGACAGCGAAGCGAATGACAATAAATGACCGCATAGCAAAATGACAGCGAAGCTAATTGACCAAAGAACAGTAAATAAGATACAATCACGGATATAAAAATGGAATCTTAAAACATAAATAACAATAATAATGGAAGTTGCTGAATTACAAAAAAAACACAAACTCCTGCGCGAATGGTCCTACGACTGGACTGCACTGGAAAAAGGTTACACTGATAAAATTCTTTATGTTAACCTTTCGGGGAATGAGATAAAAGAAAAGCAAGTGCCACAAGAGATGAAAGAAAAATTCATCGGTGGCCGTGGCTATGGCCTGAAACTTTTGTGGGATGCTACCAAACCAACCACAAAGTGGGATGATCCAGAAAATGAAGTCAATATTGCTTCCGGACCAATTGGTGGTATTACCCAATATTCGGGATCAGGAAAGTCAATCTGTGTTTCCATTTCGCCACAAACCAACATTCCGATCGACAGCAACGTGGGTGGGTTCTTTGGTCCATTCCTCAAGTTTTCAGGATTCGATGCCATCGAGATCCAGGGAAAAGCTGAGAAGGATGTGATCATTTTCATTGATGGGGTAAACCATAAAGTGGAAATTAACGAAGCGCCATACATCGATGTTCAGGACAGCCATGTTTTGGGAGAGGTGCTTACCGAAATGTATGCCGACGATGATCGCGACAAGCGGAATATTGGCGTTGTTGCCTCAGGTACTGCTGCTGACCATTCATTGATTGGTATGCTCAATTTCACTTTCTACGATCCGAAACGTAAACTGGTGCGCTTAAAGCAAGCCGGTCGTGGTGGAATCGGTTCGGTATTCAGAAATAAAAAAATCAAAGCGATTGTTTGCAAGATACCTGGCGTAAAAGGTAACCTGAACAATGTTGTCGATCTTCCTGCTATCATGGAAAGGGGAAAACGCTTCAATAAGGAGATGCGCGACCTCGATGATTCACAAGCCGAAATGAAAACAAAAGGGACAGCCCACCTGGTGAACATCATGAACGATTATGATCTGCTACCAACCAATAACTATAAATTTGGCAGTCATCCCGATGCTGATAAGATTCATTCTGAAGTTTGGAAAACCAGGTTTACACAAGGTATTCCTGATGGTTGCTGGATTGGTTGCAACATGGCCTGCGCCAAAGGTGTAGATAATTATGTGTTGTATTCAGGACCCTATAAAGGACAAAGCGTAATTGTTGATGGGCCCGAATATGAAAATGCTGGTGGCCTGGGTTCCAACTGCGGAATTTTCGATCCCGATTATATCATCGAGTCAAATTTCTATTGCGATACTTACGGAATCTGTACAATCACCTGGGGTACACTGATGGCCTTTGTGATGGAATGTTATGAAAATGGCATCCTTAACAAAGAAAGGACCGGCGGACTTGAGTTGAACTTTGGAAATGCTGAAGCTGCCATGGAATTGATGCACCAATTGGCAAGAGGTGAAGGGTTTGGCTTAACTGCCGGAAAAGGTATTCGCCAAATGAAAAAGATATTTGCTGAAAATGGCTGGGGAGATGCACAATTTCTCCAGGATATCGGTATGGAAAACAAAGGCCTGGAATATTCAGAGTATGTTTCCAAAGAATCTTTAGCACAGCAGGGTGGATTTGCCATGACCAACAAAGGCCCACAGCACGACGAAGCCTGGCTAATTTTTATGGATATGGTAAACAACCAGATTCCAACATTCGAAGATAAAGCTGAAGCTTTACATTATTTCCCCATGTTCCGTACCTGGTTTGGATTGGTTGGCCTTTGCAAACTTCCATGGAACGATGTGGAGCCTACCACCAATGCCGAAACCGATGAGCCTGCTAAAGTACCGGAGCACGTCGATAATTACGTAACAATTTATAAAGCCGTTACGGGTAAAGATTTCGATAAGGAAGAGATGATCCGTATGTCGGAGCGTGTGTATAACTTCCAACGTATCTTTAACCTGAGACAGGGATATGGAAAACGTGCCAACGATGCACAACCTTATCGTGCTGCTGGCCCTGTAACCGTCGAGGAATACGAATCACGTGTGGAACGTTACGACACGCAATTGAAGGACATTCTTGGTGTTGATCCGGAAGGAAAAACTTCGGAAGAAAAAGTTGCCATCATGCGTACTTATCGCGAAAGTCAATATGAAAAATTGCTGGATGCAGTTTACAAAAGAAGAGGTTGGACAAACGGTGGTGTTCCAAAAATTGAGCACTTGAAAAATATCGGGATGGATTTGCCGGAGTTGATTGAAGTAATTAAAGATCATCAGTAAAAGCGTAAAATAAATAGTCACCCGGTGAATTTCGCTGAACAATAAAAATTATCCTTGAAAACAGGATCAATCTCAGGGGTTATTCACCGAGTGACTGAATTTCACCAAAGGACTAAGTTGATCTCTGAAAACCGGATCAATCTCTGGCGCTGCTCACCAGGTGACTAACCAAAAATCTAAATTGTATACTAAAAAGGCTACTCGTTACGAGTGGCCTTTTTTAATGCTTATTCTGAAAATGATGTTGTGAAAAATTGTA
>Ga0307929_1001090_pt1 | contig 22541 bp, 24 predicted proteins | sample AceLakmetage1330_FD_203160 | JGI IMG/M metagenome (GOLD analysis project Ga0307929, IMG submission 203160) | Saline water microbial communities from Ace Lake, Antarctica - #1330 | ecosystem: Environmental > Aquatic > Non-marine Saline and Alkaline > Saline | place: Antarctica: Ace Lake...
GTTGATTTTTCCAGTAATGTGCGCATGCCATCGCCGACGGCATTGGCAAGGCCTTGACTCATGGTGCGCATTCCAAAAATAAAGAGGGCCAAGCCCCCCAAGAGCCACATGATTAGTTCAAAAATGGTGTCTGGAGCATTCATATTCACCTCATAATGTCCGGTCAGTATAGTGTGATGTCAGCATAAATCCAATAGTTGTGTTTTCACTCCCTTCGGTTTGATTAGGGTGATAGGATTTTCTGATGGGGGGAATGTTCAGTGCCAAAAACAAATCAAAAGCCAATACGTAAATCATGAAAAAGCCTATTGATATCTCACAGGATGCAGAAGAACGCGCTTTGCTCGTTCAGGTTATCACGCCTCGCCAATCCCGTACTGAAGCCGAGGACTCGATTCACGAGCTCGAGCGGTTGGCGGATACTGCAGGAGCCACGGTGGTGGGTGTGGTGACGCAGCGGCGTGATAAGCCGACTCCGAGTTTACTGGTGGGAGAGGGGAAGGTGGGCGAAATCCAGCAGGCGTGTGAGCAGGCGAATGCAAATGTTGTCATTGTGGACAATGAGCTTACTGCAGTGCAGGTGAACAATCTTGACCTTGCTTTGGGAGTCAGTGTGATTGATCGAACAGAGCTTATTCTTCAGATCTTTGCGCGTCGGGCGAGCTCTGCAGAGTCGCAGTCGCAAGTGGAGCTGGCTCAGTTGCAGTATCTTGTGAAACGGATTCCGGTGTCGCATAAGCAGCAGCGTTTTCAGGGGGGGATTGGCATGAAGGGCCCCGGCGAAAGTCCGCTTCAGCTTCGCAATGCCCCTATGCGTCGTCGCATTAGCGAACTTAAACGCAAGTTGGCAACGATTCAGAATCGCCGGCGGAGAACACGTGTACGCCGTCGGTGGCCTTTTGTGTCTCTGGTTGGATATACGAATTCCGGTAAGTCAACGTTGCTGAATACGTTTTCGGCGGCCGATGCCTATGTGGATGACCGTCTTTTTGCGACTCTGGATACAAAGACGCGCTTGTTGCACCTTGCCGAGGGGCGTGAGGTTCTGCTTTCAGATACGGTTGGGTTTATCAGGCATCTGCCACATGGGTTGGTGGCATCGTTTCAGTCGACTTTGGATGTGGCCTCCGAGGCTGATGTTTTGTTGATCGTTGCGGATGCCTCGCATCCATGCCTTGAGGGTCATCTGGCTGTGGTGAGAGATACCCTCGTAACGATTGGTGCTGATGGTGTCCCCGCGTTGCTGCTGCTGAATAAGTGGGATCGGATTGGCAATTCGGCTGAGCGTGATCGGCTACAGAAAGCGTATCCGGATGCTTGCGCGATATCGGCTCGTAAAGGAAGTGGTCTCGGGGAGTTAAAGGCGCTACTATTATCGAGATTGGAACAGGATGGGCGGTTTGTGAATCCCACATCTGCACCGGCTTGTGAACCTTGGATGGATGCATCATGCTGAGTTTAGTGACAACGCCAATTGGAAATCTGAATGACATGGCGCCGCGTGCGGTGTCGGCACTTCGTGCCGCTGATGTGATTGCGTGTGAAGACACGCGGCGCACACGTATCCTTTTGACGCACTTTGAAATTCCGCGGCCCAGAGAGTTGATTTCATATCGAGAGCAGATGGAACAGCGTAGTGCTGAGTATTTGTTGCGGAAGTTGGAGGCAGGTCTTCATGTGGCAGTGTGTTCGGATGGCGGGTCTCCGGGAATCAGTGATCCGGGATATCGCATCGCCCGCTTGGCGGCTGATCATGACATGGAAATGGAGGTGCTTCCTGGTCCTTCAGCGGTGCAAGTGGCTCTTTTGTTGTCTGGTCTGTCGACGGCAACGTATACCTTTAAAGGTTTTCCACCTCGCAAACGGGGTGCGATGCATCGGTTCTTTGAAGAGGAAAAAGGTGCGGCGCATACGCTCGTCATATTCGAATCGCCCTATCGCGTTGGAAAGTCGCTTGAGGGTGCACTGGCCGTCTTTGGGGATCGCGAGGCTGCGGTATGCATTGAGTTAACCAAGAAATTCGAGCGTGTTTCTCGTGGATACCTTGGTGATTTACTTGAAACCTTCCGTGATAAGAAGGTTAAGGGGGAGGTCACGATCGTGATTGCTGGGAACAACCCAAAGTTTGCCCGTATTGCTGAAACTGATCTCTCTGAAGAAACTGCAGCTCCTGAACACGGGGAGGCTGTGAATGGTTGATGGTATGCATTTGAACATGCTGTGGCTCGTGCGGATGAGTTCCGTTTTTGCAATTCTTCTTATGGTGTGGGTTTTTCGTATTCAGCCCGAACTCCCCGTGGGAAGTGATGGGGGACTTTTTAGTGTGCGGAAAGAAATTTCTCCTTCTGGTCTGGCCGACATGGTTTTCTTTTCTCCATTTGTAGAGGATGATGCCCAGCTACAAATCGGGGCTCAGAACAGAGATGGCGGGGTTGATCTTGATGATGTGCTGCCCGGTAGGCGTCAGCGGAGCATAGGGCTCTCAATGACGTCCCCAACAGCTCCGCTTAATATCCCGCGAGCTCCTGCTTCTGATAGCCGTCATACACGTGGGCTGTTTGATTCTGCCGATCTCGATCCCTATGCTGAAAAAGCCACCGATGCCTCAGGACCGAGCTGGGGATGGCTTGCGGATGAAGTCAATGCTGTTAAACGTGACGAGGCGCAGGATCGTTTCGGCATGAAAAGTGCAGAACGTGGCTATCGTTTGCTGGATGATGGGAATAATGCGCGTGATGGTCGTTTTCATTCCACACAGACCTCGGACGATGGATTCTACTTTCGGCGCGAAGATAGAAGATTCTAAGCTAGCAGCCTGTCGGTCTTAAAGAGACTACGCGTTTTTTAAGGATCTTCCCCGAGATTAGGACTGGAAATGCCGCTCGCGGAATTTTCCTGGCGGTATCTGATAATGGTTTTTGAATAGCTTGGAAAAGTGAAAGAGGTCGTCATAACCAAGACGATATGCGATCTGTTTGATTTCCAACTGGTTTTCACGCAGTAGCCGTCCTGCTTTCACCATGCGCTTTGTGTTGATGTAGCGATGGGGCGGCATGCCGGCCAGATTGCGGAAAATCAGGCGAAAATGCGAATAGGATATGCCCATCTTGCTGGAGGCGGCCTTCATGTTCCATCTCGCCTCCGGTTTCTGGTCGATTTCCTTTATAAATGCCGCCACTTTGGCATCTGTCACCGAAACCACGGGTTTCACGATGTGCTGTTCGTGGAGCTGGAGTAGAAGACCCTCAAACATATGCACGGCTCGCGGAAGGCCGTAGAGAGGATGCTCCAGCTTCTTCATCACCTCGTCCATCCCGCTGATGAAACGAGAGGCATCGACTAGATTGACAAACGGTCGCTGTCGATCAAAATCGAGCAACCCCTGATCCAGCCACGTATCAACCCGTTTGCCCCTGAAGGCTATGTAGCGGTGTTCCCAGTATTCCCCGCCGGAGGGGCCAAAGTGGAAGAGGGGCCCGGGGAAAGTAAACCAGGCGACAGGTGCAGGCAGGACGATCCGCTTAGCATCTCCCACTTGCAGATAGATTTTCCCTTTGCTGCAGCAGTCAAGCACGTAGTAGCCATCAAAATGCTTACTTATGGAAGCCTTGCATTGGGGAAAGTGGTTGAAGCCGTAAAACTCAATATTGTCAAACAGTTTCATAATGATTATAATATACAAAACAATCAGCATTCTATCAATACTATTGTAGAAAGAACTCGGTTACATTATTAAGCAGTTTTGACAATAGATAAGGATTCTACAACATGTATCTAACAGGTTTTGCAGATGAAGCGGCCGACGGGATCGATGGCCAGATCGAGGCGACGCTGGCGTTGGGATGGGACTGCATCGAGTCCCGCAATATTGGCGGGCAGAACATTCATGACATCAGCGATAAGGCGTTTGATACCGTCGCAACAAAGCTGATGGCCTCCGGGGTGAGAGTGAACTGTTTCGGTTCTGCCATCGCCAACTGGGCGACGAGTGTGGACATTCCTTTTGACCACACATTAGGCGAAGCCGAACGTGCGATCGCACGCATGCGGCAATTGGGAACCCAACTGATCCGCATCATGAGCTTCGCTGTGTTTCCCAAACGGGCTGTCGACGACCAAATGAAGGAGGAGCGTTTCCGGCGGCTCAATATCTTGTGCGGAATGTTTCTTGACGCCGGCATTCAGCCTGTCCATGAAAATTGCATTAACTATGGCGGTTTGAGCTGGCGGCATTCGCTGGACGTGTTGGAAGCCGTTCCGGGTCTCAAATTGATCTTCGACACGGGCAATGCCGGCCTTGACCTACCGCATTCGCCGCCGATGTCGAGCTGGGAGTTTTATTCGCATGTCAAAGAGCATATCGCCTATGTCCATATCAAGGATTTGAAGCGGGATGGTGAGAAGCCAAGCTACGCGTTCCCTGGCGAAGGCGATTCCGACGTTGTCGCCATCCTGACCGACTTGTTGAGCAACGGCTACGACGGCGGTATTTCCATTGAACCGCATATGCAGGTGGTGTTTCACGACGACAGTGTCCAGTCGAAGGATCAGGCCAGGTTGGAAAACTATATCGAGTACGGTCGACGGCTGGAAAACATTATTGCAACAATAAGGCAGACACCATGAACTCACGCGAACGCATGATTGCAAGCCTGGAGCACCGGATACCCGACCGCGTTCCCTATGACTTGGCCGGGTGTCATGTCACCGGCATACATAGGATTGCCTATCAGAATCTGCGGCGACAACTTGGTCTACCAGAAACCCATACGGTTCTGGCGGATACCATCCAGCAGATTGTTCTCCCTGATGATGATCTTCTTGAGCGTCTAAAGGTCGATACACGGGGCCTCTATCCGTTGACCAGTCACAATTGGAATGTCGTGGGGGAAGACAAGGGAGACTGCCAGGAGTATCGAGACGAGTGGGGATTTGTCCACCAGTTTGCCCCGGATTCCTATTGGTGGTCGTTGGTAAAATCTCCGATGGATGCTCCCATGGTGACCTTGGAAGCCATTGCGAAACATCCATGGCCGGCCGCTGGCCTACCGGAGAGAGTGGCGGGACTTCGGCAACAGGCATTGGCTTTCAGGCAAGCAGGGAAGATCGTTGTATTGAAAGGGTTCTGCGCGGGCCTTCTGGAAATGGGACAGCGGCTTCGCGGCATGGAGAATTTTCTCTGTGATGTTCTTTCTGATCCGGAAAGCGCCAAGGCCGTTCTGGATGCATTCACAAAACAGAAAATGGAATTCTGGGAGATGGCTCTCGAAGAACTTGGGGATGTCGTCGACATTGTGGTGGAAGCGGATGACTACGGTACGCAGGAAAGCCAACTGATCCCCCCCGAGACATTCCGGGAGTTGTTCAAACCCCGCTATCGGGAAATCATAACGTTGATCAAGAAGAAGCTGAAGGAGAAGAAGGGTGCCGGAGAAAGGGGCTGGGTCTTCTTTCATTCCTGCGGAAACGTTCGACCCATCCTGCCGGATTTCATTGAGATTGGTGTCGATATCCTCAATCCGGTCCATCTGAATGCGGCGGGCATGGATGCGGTTTCTCTGAAGAAGGATTTTGGCAAAGATATAACCTTTTGGGGCGGTGGGGTCGAGACTCAGCACATCCTGCCCCACGGCTCTCCAGAGGATGTCCGGGACGATGTGAAACGCAATTTGGAAGTGCTGATGCCGGATGGCGGATTCGTCTTTAACACGGTCCACAATATCCAGGCGGAAGTCCCTCCCCAAAATATCATGGCCATGTGGGAGACCCTCCAAGAATATGGACACTACTAACCTCGAAAGGCGAATAATGAAAATCAGAACAGCGATTCTAGGCTATGGGCGCAGCGGCAGCACGCTTCATGCAGATCCACTCGAAACGTTAAGTGAAGATTTTACTGTTAAAGCGGTCTGTGACATTGATCCAGATGCGTGCAAAAAGGCGGAAGAACGTTTTAACTGTTCCATCTACACCGACTATAAGGAGATGTTGCGGCAGGAGGAGCTTGACCTGGTTGTCATCGTCACACGCAGCAACCAGCATTGCGAAATGACCTGCGATTGTCTGCATGCCGGGGTTAATATACTGGTGACAAAGCCTTGGTGCGTGAATGTTGCGGAGGCGGAGCGGATGGTCGCGGCGGAAAAGGCCAGTGGGCGAAAACTGCTGCCCTGGTTGCCCGCTCGTTGGGGATGCGATCTCATGCAGTTGCAGGGGCTGGTTGCTTCCGGAATTATCGGGAAAGTCTTCATGATTCGGCGCCGGGAATTCAGTTTCGCTGTCCGCCACGATTGGCAGACGCTCAAGGTAAACGGGGGAGGTTACCTGCTGAATTGGGGGCCGCATATCATCGACCAGGCCATGCAATTGGCAGGAGAGAAGGTGGTTTCTGTTTATGGTCAGCTCAGGCAAATTATCAATCCGGGTGACGTGGAAGATGTTGTCCATGCTATTCTGACTACGGAGGGGGGGACGATTCTCTCTTGTGAGTATTCCATGGCGGCCAACACACTTCCCAATTGGGTTGTCCAGGGAGATGGCGGGACGATCTTTGTAAAGGAAACGGAGATTGAAATCCATAAAGCGACATTTCCTGACGTGAAAGATGCTGTCGACTACGGAAAGCAGCCTGAGATAGAAGTGATTCGGGAGGATGTCGAGGGCGACCACCGGATTACCATCGGCAACCGCTATGGTGATTCGATGGTGGTCTACCCGGAAATCGCCGCCGCCATCCGGGGCGAGGCCGACTTCCCCGTGACGACCGCCAGCGCCCTGGAGCTCACGAAAGTGTTTGACGCTGTCAGACAGTCCGATGAAACCAATCAAGTAGTCACCCTCTGACATCCAATAAAGGAATGACGATGAAATATGCGTTTATGAGTTTTTCGACTCCTGGCATGAGCCTTGATGAAACGATCCGGATAGCCGAACGTTTCGGCTATGACGGCATTGAACCCCGTCTGGATTCCGACCATGCCCACGGCATAGAAGTCGCAGCCTCTGGCAGCCAGCGGGAAACCATCAGACAACAGATGCTTAGCTGCCCGGTCGCGCTTGCCTGTCTGGCGACCTCGCTATCCTATTCGGACCCGGCGAAGCTGCCCGACATGCTCGGGCAAAGTCACGAGCGCATTGATCTGGCGGGAGACCTAGCCGTGCCCGCCATCCGGGTGTTCGGTGGAAAGATCGCTGAAGGCATTACACGTGAAGAGGCCATTGAGAATATGGTCCGGGCATTGTCATCCATTGCCGAACACGCGTCGGAAAGAGATGTGGATATTTGTCTGGAGACGCATGACGACTGGTGCGACCCCCGGCATGTCGCCGCAGTGATGCGGCAGGTCGGGCATGAATCCATCGCGGTGAATTGGGACATTATGCATCCCGTCCGCACCGGCATTATGGGGATAAAGGAGTCGTATGAGCTGCTTCGTCCCTGGATCAAGCATGTCCATGTTCACGACGGCATCGGAAAAGGCGTGACCTTCGTCCCCATCGGCACCGGGGATATCGACCACAAAACCGCCATCGAATGTTTGCAGACGGACAACACCTACGGGGGGTATATCAGTGGAGAGTGGATCGACTGGGGCGACAGCGAGGACTACCTTTCCCATGAACTGGAGACTCTTAAATCCTATGAATGACTACTCCAGCGTCACCTTTTTCTTGCCCGTTTCAACATGCCCGATGAGACGGGGGGCGGCCCGAAGGGTCTTCAGAATTTCAAGGGATGTCTTAACATCCTTCTGACGGACAAAGATAACGTATCCAATGCCCATGTTGAAAACGCGGTACATCTCATCCGGATCAATCGCTCCCGTAACTTCCATGAATGAGAACACGGTTGGAACCTTCCACGTGCTGCGGTCAATGATGGCTTCGCAGTCCTCTGGCAGGATGCGGGGAATGTTGTCATAGAGACCGCCGCCGGTGATATGGGCCATGCCTTGAATGGTAACTTTGTCCATCAGTGCCGTTACGGGTTTGAGATAGCTTCGGTGGATGCTGAGCAGAACATCTGCAACGGTCTTTCGGGTGCCGGGGAAGGTGTCGTTGATGCCGAGTCCGGCTTTCTCAAAGATCACTTTGCGGGCTAGCGAATAGCCATTGGTGTGCAGCCCTGTTGAGGGCAGGCCAATGATAGCGTCTCCCGATCGGATTGATGCTCCGGTGATGATTTTGTTTTTTGGGGCTGTGCCCACGATGGTTCCGACCAGATCGTATTCTCCTGCTGGATAGAGGCCGGGCATTTCAGCTGTTTCGCCGCCAAGCAGCGCGCAACCATTTTCGCGACATGCTTTGCAAAGGCCGCGTACGACATCTTTAAAGATGCGGCCCTCAAGTTTGGCGGTGCCGAGATAGTCGAGAAAGAACAGGGGAGAAGCGCCTTGGACTAAAATATCGTTGGTACAGTGGTTGATCAGATCCTGTCCCACGGTGTGGTGCCGGTTTGCCATATGGGCAACCTTCAGTTTGGTGCCGACTCCGTCTGCACTGGCAACCAGTGTGCTGTTTTTCCCAGGGGATTGAAAGAGCCCTCCAAAGCTTCCGATGGTGCTGAGTACGCCTTTGGTGTTCGTTGCTTTAACCATCTTCTTGATAGCGGAAAGACCGCCCATCATTTCATCAATGTCAACGCCCGCTGCTGCGTAGGACGACTGTTTTTTTGCCATGGCGAAAATCCTTGAGTTTTAAACTTTTGAGCAAATGAATGTGGCGACTATAGCCCCTTTGTGGAAGCTCTACGACACCAAAAACGGAGTTCTGGGTTAGGGGTTCTGAGTTCCGCGTTCTGGGTTCGGGGTTATGGGTTCGGGAAGCAAAATAATTAAGGGGAAAATGATTTTCTCGGGTTCGGGGGTCATGGGGCTCTGCTGGTTTGAACAAAGAGGAAGCAAAGGGAGCGAAGGAGAAAAGCTGAAATGGAAATACGCCATGCAATGGTGTACTACAACGCGCGACATAGTCACGCACTACAACAACACCCTAGGAGGAGGGCTTTTCGGGCGATATCTGTTTGACTCATCTTGACTCATCTGTCAGATGCGATAGACTCGGCATTCCCGTTTAAGCAGCGGGGGGCAGTGGTGGGCAATGTGTTCTTGAGCAAACCAAAGTAGTGGGGCGAAGCATGAAAATTCTGGTTATAGGTGGCGGTGGACGTGAGCACGCTCTGGCGTGGAAACTTTCGAATGACAGCTGTCGACCTGAGGTGTTCTGCGCCCCCGGCAATGCCGGTACATCAAGCTGTGCAACCAATCTTGATATTGGCGCTGAAGATTTGCTCGCCATCATGAGTTGGGCCATTGAGAATCGGCCAGATCTAACGGTTGTGGGCCCTGAGGTGCCACTTTGTGACGGGCTTGCAGATTTGTTGGAGGCTGAGGGGTTGCGCGTGTTTGGGCCCGGAAAAGCTGCCGCTCAGATGGAGGGCAGTAAGATCTTTGCCAAGGATGTTATGAATGCGGGTGGCGTGCCAAATGCCAAGTCTGCATCGTTCACGGATGTGGCTGAAGCCAAAGCGTATGTGTGTGCTGAGGGGGCTCCCATTGTCGTGAAAGCGGAGGGTCTGGCGGCAGGCAAGGGCGTAACGGTCTGTTCTACGATTGAGGAGGCTGAGGCTGCTATTGACGAGGTGTTGATTGGCAAAGCATTTGGTTCGGCTGGTGATCGCGTGCTGATTGAGGAGTGCCTCATTGGCGAGGAGGCATCCATTCTGGCGTTGATTGACGGTGAGCATATTGTGATGCTGGCCTCTTCGCAGGATCATAAGCGGGCTCTCGATGGAGATAAAGGGCCGAACACAGGAGGAATGGGGGCGTATTCCCCTGCACCGATCGTGACGGATGATATGTGGCCTGTTATTCGCGAGCAGGTCTTCGAGCGCACGCTGAATGAATTGAAAAGCCGGGGCATCACGTTCAAGGGTGTCCTTTATGCCGGGCTCATGATGACGGACACGGGTTTGAAGGTTCTTGAGTTCAATGTTCGTTTTGGTGATCCGGAAACCCAGGTCATTCTGCCGCGACTTGCTGGCGATTTATTGCCAGCTTTTGAGGCCTGTGTGGACGGGTCGCTTTCGGATGAATTGATTCAGTGGCGTGACGAACATTGCGTCACGGTTGTGATGGCATCTGGAGGTTATCCGGGCAGCTATAAAAAGGGCAAGGCCATTGCTGGTTTGGATGCAGCCGATGCCATAGAGGGCGTTACGGTGTTCCATGCTGGGACGGCAAGAGCTGGGGAATCTGTGGTGACGTCGGGAGGCCGCGTGTTGACGGTGACGGCGCGTGGGGGCGATCTTCGTTCGGCGGTTGATAAGGCATATGAGGCCGTAGCAAAGATCAGCTTCGAGGGGGCTCAGTACCGAACCGATATTGCGGCGAAAGCCCTTTAAACAAAAACAAAAACAAAAACCGGGAGTATATAAAATGGCAAAAGCGAAGGCAGAAGTTGGCATTGTGATGGGGAGTGACTCGGATTGGTCGATCGTCAAGTCGGCTACAGAGACTCTGGAATCATTCGGCGTTGGATATGAGGTCCGTGTGATTTCTGCGCATCGTACCCCGGAGCTGGCTGTGGAATATGCCGCATCTGCTGAGAAGCGCGGACTGAAGGTCATCATGTCTGCAGCTGGTGGTGCAGCGCATCTCGGTGGTGTGTTAGCTGCACATACGATTCTTCCGATAATTGGCATTCCGATTAAGGGTGGTGCGTTGAACGGTATTGATTCGCTTTTGGCGACGATCCAGATGCCGGCGGGCATCCCGGTGGCAACGGTTACGTTGGGTAGTGCCGGTCCTATCAATGCTGCACTCTTTGCCGTACAGATCCTGGCTGTTGGGCGTGCAGGGCTTCGCAAGAAGTTCGCCGCATATAAGGCGCAGCTCAAAGAGAATGTCAAAAAAAGCGATGCTCGTGTTCAGAAAGAACTTAACGGTATGTCGCTCAAATAGAGATTCCTCGACTTCGCTCGGAATGACAATCTCCCGACACTTGAATTCCGCAGAGAAATGTCATGCTGAGCTTGCCGAAGCATCTCGCCAAAGGCGCTTTTTGATTTGGGAAACACGACCTTAAGAAGTGAATTTTGAAATCTGAAATTGGAAAATTGGGATGATCAGAGCTGTATTTGTTTGTGCATTGCTGTGTGGTCTTTCTGTCGGGGCCTCTACTCTCGATGCGTTGTATGAGGCGCTGGATGCTCGCGGCATTCCCTTTGACCGTTCTGTGGTGGATGAGGCTGCAATGTCTGCTGCACTCTCTACTGTCGATGCGCGCGCCTTTGTTGTCAGCGCTGAGGATGGACGTGTTTTAGCAACAAATGTGGCGGTGCTTGTTGCCGAGCACTGGGAGCAGGGAATTGGCTACCTTGGTGTTCCAGAACTTTCCCCTGGTATTGCATCGAACCTTGTTCGGCAGGTTTCTGATTGGGAGCGTCAAGCAGGATTAGGCGTTATTCTGGATCTTCGTGGGACGGGTGGCGACAGTCTGGCTTCCGTTGATTATGTGGCTGGCCTTGTGGCGGATGCGGGGGAGCCGATATATGCGATCCAAGATCTTAAAACACGTGTGCTGGAACGGCATCTGGCATTCGATCTCGATACGGTGAGTTGCCGAGTTCCCTTGGTGGTGCTGGTTGATGCTGAAACGCATGATGCCGGAGAGGTTCTGGCGGCAGTGTTGAAGGGGCAAGGCGGGGTTATGCTGGTGGGGGCTCCCACGCAAGGGGATGCCATGGTGCGGTCCTCTGTTTTCATTGCGGATGGTTTGTCGATCGTGGTTGCCTATGGAAAGGTATGTCTTTCCAACGGGGATGATTATGACGGGACTGGGGTTCAGCTGGATATTCCTGTTGCGCTGGATGCCCCCCCGCCGGAGATCGACACGTCATCGTTAAACGGAGGCAACGGTCGCCCGTTGACGGAAAAGGCTTTGCAGGATCGCGAGTTGATGAAGCGGATTGAGAAAGATTTGGTGTTGCGCCGGGCTACCGATATTCTCTTGGGACTCAAGGCGCTTGGCGCGTTCAATGCAGCGCCTGACCCCGTGATTGAAGATGTGCTTCCAGAAGACAAGTAGGAGGCGATATTTGGGGTGAAGATGGGGGGGGGATCTTATTGTAGGACGGATATTTTGTCCGTCAGTAGTCCGGTTCCACGGACGGACAAGATGTCCATCCTACGTAGAGAGGCCCAAATATGACGAAAGTTAAGGTCAGTGATTGGGATCGGGTAGTATGAGTGCACAGGTTATAAAACTAACAGGAACGTCCGACGTGGCCGCGGTGGATGCGGCAGTGGCTGCGCTTGAGGCGGGTCAGTTGGTCGTGATTCCTACCGAGACGGTTTATGGTTTGGTTGCGAATCCGCGTGTTTCCGGCAGTGTGGAGCAAATTTATACAGCCAAACAGCGTGATCGCGGAAAACCGTTACAAATGCTGGTGTCGGGAATGGACGTTATTGAGGCTATGGGGTTTAGGCTTAGCGATGTTGAACGTCGTCTCGCTGAACGATTTTGGCCGGGGGGGCTTACGTTGATTGTCGAGTCTGAAGACCGTAGCGAAGGGTTTCGAATTCCGGACTCAGAGATTGCAATTGAAATTTCAGCTCGCGTGGGAGGCGCCCTTTGGGCTACAAGTGCCAATTCGAGTGGTGATCCGGCTGCGCTGACTGCTGCAGAAGCGGTGGCGTGTCTGGGTGATTCTGTTGCAGTCGTTCTTGATGGGGGCGCGGTGGCAGACGGTATCGCCAGCACAGTGGCCCGTGTTGATTCCCAAGGGTATGTCGAGGTGCTGCGCGAGGGGGCCATTTCTAGAAAGTTGATTATGTCTATAGGGAGTTCTCATGCCTAAAAAGCTTGTTGTGTTTATCTGCACCGGCAATATCTGCCGTAGCTCGATGGCAGAGTATCTGTTTCGTCGTCATCTGGAATCGCATCCAGGGTGGGCGACTTGCTCTGCGGGGGTCATGGCGGGCTATGGCGCTCCTGCAAGCCGTTATGCCATCAAGGCCGCGAAAGAGGTTGCCGTTGATATGCACGACCATCAAAGCCAGCCTATTACTCCGGATCTTGTGGGCGATGCGGCGCTGCTTGTTGTCATGACGGGTACCCATCGCGAGATTCTGCTTGAGCGCTATCCTGAGGCAGAGCCAAAGGTTGTGTTGCTAAAGTCCTTTGATCCCAATGCAGATGGTGTGGATGTGTTAGACCCCATTGGGTTGTCGCTGGATGTTTATCGACATGTACGGGATGAGATTGAAAGTGCGCTTTGGGGACTGGATGCGCACCTGGCTCAAATTGAAAATTAATGAAGATATATAACTAAGAGGAATGAACGATGAAAATTGGAATAGCTTCTGATCATGGTGGTTTCGACTTGAAAGCGGTTGTCTGCGGGATTCTTAAAAAGCGAGGTCTCGACTGTGAAGATTTTGGATGTCATGACAGAACGTCAGTCGACTACCCCGACTATGCGGCAGAGATTGCCAATCGAATCGCAGAAGGGACACTTGATTCAGGGATTCTGATTTGCACAACGGGCATCGGGATGACGATTGCGGCCAACCGATATCCAGCGGTACGCGCAGCCCTGTGCACGTCGGCACATCTTGCCACGATGGCACGCTCCCACAACAATGCGAATGTGCTAGTGCTAGGGGCGAATCTAAGTGACGCCAAGCAGGCCGAGGAGATGCTGGAAGCATGGTTTTCGGGATCATTCGAAGGGGGCGGGCGGCATGAGCGCCGTGTGGACAAGCTTTCAGGGGATGTTTCCCGTGCGGCAGAAACCGCTGCGATCTTTATTACAGATCCTGAGTTGCACGATGCCATTCAGCACGAAGAGAATCGTTTGCAGACCACATTGAATCTGATTGCCTCAGAGAATGGGGTTAGTCGTGCGGTGCGTCAGGCGCAGGGTTCTGTCATGACGAACAAGTATGCCGAAGGATATCCGGGCAAACGTTGGTACAACGGGTGTGACTATGTGGATCAGGCAGAGACGTTGGCCATTGATCGCGCAAAAGAACTGTTTAGCGCAGATCATGCAAATGTTCAGCCCCACTGTGGAAGCTCGGCAAATATGGGGGTCTACTTCTCCATGCTGGAGCCCGGCGATACGATCATGGCGATGAGCTTGTCGGATGGCGGTCATCTTACCCATGGCTCTCCGGTTAATTTTTCTGGAAAGATGTACAACATCGTCCCTTACGGAGTGTCGCGCGAAACGGAGACCATTGATTTTGATGCTTTAGCGGCATTGGCCAAGGAGCATAAGCCCAAACTACTTGTTGCGGGAGCTAGTGCATACTCGAGAACGTTGGAGTTTGAACGCTTCAGAGAGATTGCCGATAGCGTGGGTGCAAAGTTCATGGTGGATATGGCTCATATTGCCGGGTTGGTTGCGGGGGGGGTTCACCCCAGTCCGGTGCCGTATGCTGAATTCGTGACCACCACAACGCACAAGACCCTACGGGGACCGCGTAGCGGAATGATTCTTTGTCGTGAGGAATTTGCGGCGTCGATTGACAAGACTATCTTTCCCGGGATTCAAGGCGGGCCGTTGATGCATGTTATTGCAGCTAAGGCGGTTTGCTTTAAGGAAGCGCTACAGGACAGCTTCAAGGCGTATTCCGCAAATGTTGTAAGCAATGCCCGTGCGATGGCTGATGCCTTTACGGAGGCGGGTATTCGGTTGGTTTCCGGAGGGACTGATAATCACCTTATGCTGTTGGACATGGCGGCGATTGGCACAACAGGCAAGGCCGTTGCGATTGCTTTGGACAAGGCGGGTATTATTGTTAATAAGAACTCGATCCCGTTTGACACTAAGAGTCCGTTTGTTACCTCGGGTATCCGTATTGGTACTCCTGGCGTGACGTCGCGGGGGATGAACGTGGATGATATGCGTCAAATAGCCGCTTGGATTGTTGAGGTTATCCGCAATGTCGAAGATGACGCTCGCCTTGTCAAGATCCACGCTGCCGTTGCCGAACTGTGCAAGCAGTACCCGGTTGAGTAGATAAGCGAGTGTCACATATCAAGAGGCATATAGACGCGTCATCCTGTCATCCCTAGTTTGACGAGGGATCTCCTGCAATATACCGGGGAGCCCGTTGTTTCATCGTCGGTTTGCACGCGCTCCCCGAATACGGGGAAGCGCGTCCTACACTGTTTTTGGAAGCGCGTCTTACACGTATTGTGGATTGTTAAAGGGGTCTGTGTAGGACGGGCTTCCCCGGTATTCCGGGGAGCCCGTGTTGATGGCTGTAGCATTGTTAGATCGCTCTAGCATTTCCCAAAAGCGTCAGTGCACCATCCCGAACATGGCTTCCTTCAGATCCAGATAGTAGCAATAGTTCTCGTAGGTGACATCTGGCGGACAACGGTGGTCGCAGAAGGGAATGTATCCCCCGCGCTCAACGAGTGGAACAAGACTTTCCATATAGGTTTTGATCTGTTCCTTGCCAGCCACCATCTGGATCTTGTCGAAGCCGCCCATGATGCGGAGTTGCTTGCCGTATTTATCCAAAAGCTCGGCAGGGTGGGCACACCCCATTACCTCAAATGGGAAGAGGCAGTTGATGCCGCCCTCGAAAAAACCTTCCATAATAGGCCGTACATCGCCATCACAATCGGTGTACCAAATGTCGATGCCATGCGCTTTTAGTTTAGCGTTAATGCGTTTGTAGCGCGGCACGATAACATTGTTGAAGAAGTCCACTCCGACGATGGGGCCGTTTTTGAAGCAGATGTCTTCCCATCCCGAGGCATAGTCGAAGTCCATGTGTGGCAGAATCTGATCCAAGCTCTGCTCTACAAGCAGGCAACAGGTTTCCACCATCTCTTCTACCATTTCAGGATAGTCGTACATGGCGTAAGCTAGCCCCTCAAATGTTAGCATGTCTCGAATTTTACCAATCATCGAACCACATGAGATGCCAAGGGGGTAGTCTCTGTCGGTAGGGTGGTTTTTGCGAATCGCTGCAACATCAATGATGCGGCTTGGGGCGTCCAGAGCAAAACGCTCTTCTTTGGCGCGCTTCCAATCTTCAGGGGTGACGATGGAAGCCTTCGTGAAGTGTGGAATCGAGCTGTGCCCATCCTTAGATATTTCAGCTAGCAGGCCGTCGCCGTTTCGGATGATTTGTTTGTCTTCTGTTTCGCTGATTACTTTGTACTCGAAGGTCGGGCTCATCCAAACATTACTACCCACACAGGCGATACGATCAAAATTGAAGAACACGTTGGCTTCACCTTCGGTCTTTATACCGTTTTCAACAAAGGCATCCCAAACTTGATAGTTCTCCTCCCAGTAGCCGAATTCCATGTTGAAACAACGATCTACGGGCTTGTAGTGCATCTGATTGTTGAACCGCTCGCGGTCCGTCATTGTGCTGGCCCACGGGTTGCGACAGGGGGTTATGCTCATGTTTGTGTTCCAAGTTACATGTGTTTTAATAATGGACTGCTATGCCTTTGATGATGTAACTGTATCAGCGATATGTGGTGAAATCCATGGTTGAGAATGTTCAGTATATGTACAGGAGTAAGATTGTATGACGAGTCTCAGGACTCCCTGCGTCGAAGTGTCTCTGAAGGATGTGCGCCCCAGGGTTGCGATGGCGAACTATATTCAGGCAAAGGTTGGGAATGAGTGGGGCCCTCGAGTCATCGGCGATTGGGAGATCGTGTTTGTGGTTCGTGGAACGTTGACATACACCCCTGTCGGTGCTGCTGCAGTGCCCGTGGTCGGTGGAGATGTCCTCTGCATTCCGCCTCAAGAGGATCATGTGCTCAGGTGTTTAGAGGGTGAAGGCGCAATGGATGCCGCTATCAGTTGTATTCATCTTGAGTTTTTCGAGGGATGTTGGACGGCAGGAGACTACACGTTGGAAGTGTTGCCAGCGCGTGTGACCCGTACCGGAGTGGATCCCCATATTCACTATCTATTTAAGAGGTGCAGCGATGCCTTTGAAGGATACGACCCATACCGTAGTGAGCTGGTGAATACGATGGTATGTGAGATATGGTTGCGTCTTGCATCAATATGGAAGCTTGGGATACCCCGCCGTCCGTCGCCCCGCACGCAACGCATGCAAACGTTTTTGCGTGAGCGCACTGGGCAATCCGTGTCGCGTCACGACTTGGCAAAAGCGTTTGGCATGACGCCCGAACATGTCAACGCGATCTTCAAGCGCGAGGTGGGCGTTTCTCCGGGTGCCTTCATCAACCGTGAACGCGTGTTGAAGGCTTACGAACTATTGGTTTACGAGGGGCTTTCTGTTAAAGAGGCGGCCTTCCGTACCGGGTTCGGAGACCCATTTTATTTCTCAAAGGTCTTTAAAAAGATCATGGGTATGCCCCCGAGCACCTTGCTGCATTCTAACAAATCAAGGTAGTAGACATTCAGCCACGGCATCCGCCAACGGGCGGCCTTTCGGCGTTAGCGCCCAGTTGCGATCGGTTTGACTTACGAGTCCCTCATTCCTCATAGAGGATAGTTTCTCCATCCAGTATGGCAAGAGCCTGAGGGCTGTTGGGCCATGTTTTTGAGCAAAGGCGTGTGGGTCGATCCCCTCGAAAATCCGAAAGGTGAATATGAACCGCTCGGTGGCGTCTGTTTCAGGTGATAGCGTTTCGCTGATATGCGGGGGGGGGGCATTTTTTGCCACCGCTTCGCAGTATGCGGCAAGATCGGCATCATTTGTCCTGCGTTGGTTGCCAACCCGTGATGACGCGGCCGGGCCAAACCCGACATAGTCATCTCCCAACCAGACTGCCACGTTGTGGCGGCAACGGTTTCCTGCTTGAGCGTAGTTTGAGATCTCGTAGCGTGGATATCCAGACGTGGCTAATGTGGCTTCAGCTGTGCTGAGCGCAATTTGCTCATCTTCGTCAGTCGCGAGCAGGTTTTCCTGGCGCTGTACCTGTTGAAAGAGCTTGCTTCCGGGTTCAGCAGTGAGTGCGTAGACTGAGATGTGTGTGGGTGCGAGTTCTAGCGTTTTGTCGAGCGTGCGCTGCCAGCCAATTGGGTCAACGCCCGGGAGGCATGCGATCAGGTCGAGTCCAATGTTCTCAAATCCGGCAGACTGTAGGGTTTGGACTGTTTGTTGTGTTTGCAGAGCCGTATGCCGTCTTCCTATGGCGACCAGGATGCTGTCGTCCATGGATTGTGCCCCTAAGCTGATGCGATTTACTCCGTAAGTTTGGAGTATCGCAATCTTGTCTTCTGTGAACGTTCCGGGATTTCCCTCCAGAGTCCATTCTGAAAGCGCATCCAGATTCATGTGTTTGTGAATGAGTGTCAGAAGTTTATCGAGCTGTGGGGGAGGGAGAATGGAGGGGGTGCCCCCTCCCATATAGAGGGTTTTAGGCTGGATTGTGGTTGTTGCTGCTGTGACTTCAAGCTCGTATTCCAACGCACTAAGATAGCGGTCAATCCACGCTGACATATTCAGCTCGGAGTAAAAATTACAATAGACACATTTTCCGCTGCAAAAGGGAACGTGGATGTAGACATGTCGCACAGTCGTCATGTCGCAGAGTGTGACAGCTCTTGGTGGAAAGATCCAGTGTTGGGGCTATGGGGCGAGCGTTGACATCAGAAAGGCTTGGATTTGGTGGCGGAAGGTGTAACACCAGACCCCGAATGCGATCAGCGCAATGCTCTGCAAGAAGTTCATGCCACGATAAACATAGGAGAGACGTTGATCATGTCGCGCGTTACGTGCTCGCTCTTCTGTAAGATTTGCAAGCACAGTTGCATGTTGAAGTGGTCTTGTATGAGTCATTACGTATGCATCCTTCATTGTTTACTTGCAGGTGATCATCAAAGCTCTCTATGTGCCACATTGTATAGCACAATGCATGCCAATCTACTGCATTTGCACGCCTGTCATTGTTTGGTTTTCTTAATTTCTCAAGTGTGCGAACAATTGGCGGTTTCAAGGCGGGTGTCTGGCGTAAAGATTCCCAATTTCTCACGAAAAATTGAAGATTTTCAGTGCGCGGCTGAGTTTTGCGCGTTGTCGTGTGCCATTGCATGACGTATACCCGCCTGTCAGGCGGGCCGGGCTGATGCCCGGAAGACCAGATGCAATTTAGGGCTACAACACAATAGCATCGCGTTGGATCGGGGGTTCTGATAGCGTGAACGCCCTCAGCATTTGAAGTCTAGGAGTTTGTGTTATGCGCGTGGTTTTCATGGGGTCTGCGGATATTGCCTGTCCCTCTCTTGAGAGGCTTTTACGGGAGCCCACGGTTGATGTCGTCGGTGTGGTTACGCAGCCGGATCGTCCCAAAGGGCGGAAACTGAAGCTGTCGGCGTGCGCCGTTAAGGCTCATATGGAGCAGACGGGCATTCCGGTTGTTACCCCACGGAATATAAATGCGCCTGAAGCTTTGGATGTGCTGCGTGTTTTGGCTCCCGAACTTATTGTTGTGGTTGCCTACGGGCAGATTCTGAAGCCAGAGGTTCTTGCGATTCCTTCCCTTGGCTGCATCAACGTCCACACATCGCTATTACCGAAGTATCGGGGAGCCGCTCCCATTCAATGGGCCGTCGCGAATGGAGATTCGGAGACGGGGGTCACGATAATGTATATGGATGTAGGGATGGATACGGGGGATATTATTCTCCAACGAACAGTTCCAATCGGTTCCTGTGATACGGCTGGTGTGATCCATGACCGCCTTTCAGTTGTGGGGGCCGATCTCTTGTACGAAGCCGTTTGCGATTTAAAGGCTGGCCGAGCTGTGCGTCATCCTCAGGACGAGCGTTTGGCAACGTATGCCCCAAAGTTGACGAAACATGACGGTAGAATAGACTGGACGCAATCTGCCGATGCTATCTACAATCACGTAAGAGGTTTCAATCCATGGCCTTGCTGTTATTGTGTCGTGTCTGGAGAGGCTTCGACGACATTGCGTGTTTTGGCAGCACAGCGGGAGCCTGGTGATGGGGCTCCTGGTGCAGTGCTGGGAACTAAAGGTGATGGACCTCTTGTTGCCTGTGGGGTGGGATCAATTCGACTTCTGCAGGTTCAGCCACAGGGAAAACGTGTGATGGAGGGAAGCGCATATCTCTGTGGGCATGCCCTACAAGAGGGCGATGTTCTCGCATGATTAGGCGACTGTTAATTAAAAAGGGGTGGGGCATACAATGAGTCGGACAGTGCACGTTGATCTTGGTGAACGTGGGTACGATATTCACATTGCCCACGGCCTTGATGCGGTTCTTGAGTCATCCGGTAAAGGGGGGGCGCTACTTGTATCTGACAGTAATGTCGATCCGCTCTACGGGGATGCTTGCGCCGCAGCGCTTTCCAAGCGAGGTTTTCGCGTTGAACGGGCTATTGTCCCAGCAGGAGAGGCTTCAAAATCACTTGATTGTGTTGAAACCCTTTTCTGTCATGCACTCTCCGGGCGAATGGATCGTGCTTCTGTTGTGGTCGCTTTGGGCGGGGGTGTGGTGGGAGATCTGTCCGGTTTTGTGGCGGGAACCTACTTGCGAGGTGTCAAGTTTCTCCAAATTCCTACGACGCTTCTTGCCATGGTCGACAGTTCTGTTGGCGGGAAAACAGGTGTCAATCTGCCGCAAGGGAAGAACCTAGTGGGCGTTTTCTATCAGCCAATTGAAGTTGCGATAAATCTCGATACTTTGCATACCCTTCCAGATCGTGAGTATTTCTCCGGCCTGGCTGAGGTCGTGAAGTATGGTGTCATTTGGGATGCTGAGTTTTTCGACATGTTAGAATCTAGGGTGCAGTCTCTACGTGAGCGTGATCCTGAGGCCCTGGAGGCTGTTGTGGCGCGCTGTTGTGAGATAAAGGCTGAGGTCGTTGCAAGGGATGAGCGTGAATCCGGGGTTCGCGCCATTCTGAATTTTGGTCACACGTTGGGGCATGCCATCGAAAATGTAAGTGGCTATGGAGAGCTGCTGCATGGGGAAGCCGTTGCCATTGGAATGGCCTATGCGGCAGAGTTGTCTTGCCGATGTAAAGGATTCGACCGTGAATCCTGTGAGCGAGTCATTCGACTGCTTTCTGCGTGTGGGCTCCCGGTTAGCCGAAGGGGATTGGATGCGTCCGTAACGTGGGCGCGGCTGCGGGAGGCTATGTCTACAGACAAGAAGGCTCAGGATGCGCTTCCAACATTTGTTCTTGCAGAGACGCTTGGATCCGTTGTTTTCAAGTGTGACGTTTCGGAATTGGTTTTGAGAGAGAGTTTTGAGTCGATGCCATGAAAGATATGCAGATGGAGCTGTTTGGAAAGCGCTCATGCACCAAACACTCGTAAATGAGAGAGAAAGGGATTCTATGAAAATTGCTACTTTGTCCTTGGTTGTTGCTCTTCAGGCAAGTTTGTCTTTGGCCGCATCCTTCCCCACATCCATCAGTCGCGATGCTTTGAATGTTGGCCAGCCTTCGGAACGGTTGACGGTTGGTCTCTCCTATCAAGAGATTGAGCGTGGCGTGGATTTGGATGGAGGCGCTGAGGATCTTCTGCTGAAAGCAAACTCGGCAAGCCTTTACATTGGCTATGATATTCTCCCATGGCTCACCGTGTTTGGCACCGTTGGCGGCGTGGAGCTTGACGACGCAACGGAAGGTGTCGAGACCGATGCGGGGTTGAAGATATCTGCGGGGGTTAGTGCCTACCTGTGGCAAGTGAATATTCTGGAACCCATATTCATGGCAGGTCGGTTCTCTTTCAAGCCAACGGCAGAGGTAACGCAATACAACACGGATTCCAATGTGGGAGATGGCTCCTGGATTGATGCGGTAGTATCACTCCTTTTGGGATATGAACGATTTGACCAATTTCCTGCGAGCACGCAAGGCATTGACACGAGTTTGGCAGTCTATATAGGTCCTGCCCTGTCATACATGAGCGGCACAATCGATTCTTTGGAAGGGGATGCTGACTTTGATGCTTCTGAAGATCTGGGTATTGTGGGTGGCGCAGATATCTACTTGTCACCCCAAGTCTCGCTAGGTGTCGCATTCAGCGTCTTTGACGAGACCACAATTAGTGGGAGTCTGCGGTTCCACCTGTAAGTGCATGGTCTTGAGCATGGAGGCATGGGGGTCGTGTCCTGAATGTTCTGCAAATTCTAGGATGTGCATATCTCCGAGATGCCCGCCGCGCACAGCGCGGTCCGGCCAAGGGCCGGTGGGCTACACCTCGGAGATGTGTGCCTATTTGTCCGTGAATTAAGTTTCCTCCCTGTATAATCGGGCAGTGGTACGAAGCCGGAGGCCTTGCCTAGGTTAGACTTTGAGAGACGGACGAAGATGGGCGTTTAAGGGTAACCGAGCAAGTGTGTGGGTTAAGAGTGCGGTTAAGCGTAGGTTTAAGTGTGAGGGCTTCTGCTTATTATACGTCCTCGTACACTTCGTCGCTACCTCGTCAACGACAATAACACTTCCCGGGTGACGACAACTATACTTCCCGTCTCGATGCGTGTTGTTTAGAGGGCGGAAAGCCCTCGATGTAGTGGCACGTGCATGGTCGCTAAAGAGGGTGCAGAT
>Ga0307929_1001091_pt1 | contig 22541 bp, 24 predicted proteins | sample AceLakmetage1330_FD_203160 | JGI IMG/M metagenome (GOLD analysis project Ga0307929, IMG submission 203160) | Saline water microbial communities from Ace Lake, Antarctica - #1330 | ecosystem: Environmental > Aquatic > Non-marine Saline and Alkaline > Saline | place: Antarctica: Ace Lake...
GCTGTTGATAGGATTGTTGCTTGATTCATAGTACCTCCTTTATTAATGTTAAACTTTGGAGGCTATTTTATCAATTTATGAGGGGTAATTCACGCATGCTTGCCGAAAGGACACAATTTATTATATTTGTATTGTTAATACACTGCAAATAATTGCTACCCGCACAGCTCGAAATTTGTCAGTGCGGAATTTGAGGAGCGGGCATTAAAGAAAAAAATTCAGGGGGAATCCTTGAATGAAGTAAGGTGTCCCTGAAATTTGTGTCCCTGGAATTTGTGACGGTCTCCCACCCCGGTGATGTCATGATCAATGCCATGGGCTGATAGGGCAAGGCCAAGACCGATGTTACTCATCACGGTGCTAACCACACAGTTATGGCGAAGCTCACCCCGGGTTGCGGCATGACAGGCGCAGATGGCCAGAATTTTATCACCGGTGACCGGCACACCGTCTTCATCCAGGGCAATGAGGCGGTCTGCATCTCCGTCAAATGCCAGCCCCACCTGAGCTTTGTGCATCAGTACGGCATCTGCCAGATCCCCTGTGTGCTGGGAACCGCAGTTTTCATTAATATTTCGCCCATTCGGGGTGTTATGAATAAACAAAACGTCAAAGTGGGGGGGGCAAATACCTGCGGGGCCACCTGGTTAAAATTATTGTTAAAGTCTCAATAATATTAAGACCTTTTTAGAATAGATGTCAGAAATCAAAATCAAACCTTTTTGACGCCCATTTTGCAAGGTTGCTCAAAGTGTTAAAAAAGGTATAGAAACTTTATCATTTTCCCCATGCCAAAAAACCTAATGATTACGTGTAAATAAAAGTGTAAAGTAATAGATTAACGTGCGTGCAAAGGTGAGCGAAGGTATTTATTAACACAAACCTTAAACACCGGAGGCGGCCTGGAAAAAAATAATGGTCAAGAAATAGGTTATGTGAGGGTTAGCAGTCTATTACAGAATGAGGCCCGGCAACTTGAAGGAATGACAGTGCATCATAAATTTACAGATAAAATATCAGGTATGGACAAGAACAGGCCAGAGCTAAAACGGTGCATGGAGCATCTAAGGGCGGGGGATACGCTGCACGTTCATTCAGTTGACTGATTAGCCCACAATTTAAACGACCTGAAAGGCATTGTTAAGGAACTCACGGGAAAAGGCGTTGTCATTAAGTTTGAAAAAGAGGGGCTTACATTTACTGGCGATGACAACCCGATGGCAAAGATGATGCTTCAAATGATGGGCGCTTTTGCTGAAATGGAGCTGGACATGATCAAGGTCAGGCAGCGGGAAGCTATAGCCATTGCTAAGAAGGAAGGTCGGCAGATAGGACGCAAGGCAAAACTCAACGCATCTTCCATTGAGCCTATCAAGGCATTATGGATATCAGGCAAAAATAAACTTGAGATTGCAAAAGAGATGGAAGTCTCCCGTGTAACCTTTTACGCCCTCCTGAAAAAGTATGATGTGGCCCTGGATACTCAGAGCGTTTAATTCCTGAATCTGGTGGTTGATCCCCTGGGCCACCGAAGCAATTATGAAGGCCATACGCCAGGGTTTGACCATCCAAGATATCAAGAACCCATGAAGACCCGGGCAAATATCTAAACAGTCATGCAAGGTTAATCCCCTGAGACGGTGGTTCATTCCCTGGGCCACCAACCATTCCCACCAATCCACACCCCTGAACCACTATCCCAAAACGAAACATTCCTACATCTGGAACATCGGGACACCATGCAGAAGAAAAGACATTTATGACCATGGCAGTTGGCCTCTCCACGGGGGCCTAAGTACAGAATCGAGGACACCAGAGGGGAAGGACAGGGCTGCGTTGAATGGATTCAAAAAGACACGGAACCCATGAGAGGTTAATAAAAGTTAAGGTTGTGTACTGATAAAGCTTTGCAACTCATGGTGAGCGTTTTAAGTCAGTTCTTATTATTTCATAGGGTTAGAGCTTTTTTTATAAAACTTTTATGCCAAAACCAAAACAAGCTATAATTATCTTGATTTGACTTAAAAAAACATAATTGTAACTATGATTTGTTCAATAGACATAAAATATCAAACAAATTAAATTAATGTCAATAGCTCATACTTGGGGCTCAAATATGTCAAGAAAAGCGGATGAAGGCTATAAACATTGAAAATGGCAGAAATTAAGTTGGAAAAGGCGTCATAAGGCCTTTTAAATCAATATGGCCAATCGAACGCTCTCACTCATGGTGTTACATTTAAATATTTAATTCCTTGACAGAGCTTTCTTATGGGCATATGATCGTTTCGATGATAAAGTTATTCTGATTCTTCACTGAAAAGCAGGAAAAACACATGCATTTCATCAAAAAAATCGGAATAACTTTTTTGACGTTATATTAATCCATACAGCAGCTTAAGCGTTTCATCATCAAGCTTTGCGCCATCAAATACTTCAATAGTACGAAAAAAATAATTAGCAGAAGTTGCTTTTTCAATTGCTAAGGAATAGAAACTAAATAACTTGAACATTATTTAATGCAAACTTAAAGGAACAGTCACTATTACTCGTATGATCCATCTTGCTCTTATACCAAAATCAATTGTTATATTTGCTCAGGTTAATAGGTTTGCATTCCTAATTTTTCTGCTATTGTTTTATATTTCATTGTTTTGTCCCCTTTCTTATTTTTAAATTATTTATAAAATAAGAATAAGAAAAAAACTCAAGCGTGACAATGGTTATTCCGATTTTTATAACCAGAAGCAGTTGATTTATGCTGTTTTTCAGTGAAGAATCGGAATAACTTTATCATCAGAATAATCTATATAATCCCGATGTCAGGATTACACTGAAATTAAATACGTGCAAGCAAAAGAGTCATTGTTTAAAATATGGAAAGGGAATCTAATATGAGTGTCATTTCAAATCAGGCGGAAACTTTTTTACACGCCCTATCCGAAGAATTGGAAATTCCGTCACATTTCTATGAACAAGCGGAAAATAGCTACAAATCTTTTGCAAGGTGGCTACATCGTGACGCTTCGGCTGTGCATGCGTATTCTCCAGACGTTTATGTTCAAGGCTCGTTCAGACTTGGTACTGCAATTCGCCCGCCATCAGAAGAGGACGAATATGATGTAGACTCTGTTTGCGTTTTACGTAAGCTTTCGAAAGAAGATTTATCCCAAGCCTCTCTAAAGGCACTCCTTGAAAAAGAAACTAAAAATTATCGAAAAGCTAGGAGTATAATAAAACCAGTTAAAGAAGGGCGCCGATGCTGGACATTGGAATATGCAGATGGAGCACAATTCCATATGGATATCCTCCCAGCTTTAATAAATGCCCAAGATCAACGTATTTTGCTGGAAAACAGCAATTTTGATGCTCAATGGGCTGAAACAGCTATAGCAATTACTGACAATGAAGTTGACAATTTCAATCAAATTACTTCAGATTGGCCACGCTCGAATCCAAAGGGCTATGCAGCTTGGTTTATTTCTCAAATGGGTGATGTTTTCACTCGCCAGCGTGAGGTGTTACTCGAAGAAAAGAGAAAGAATAATATTAAAGCAAGTATTGAAGATATACCCGATTATAAAGTTCGAACCCCACTTCAATCTGCAATCATGATTTTGAAGCGCCACAGAGATGAAATGTTTATTGATGATACTGAAAACAAGAAGCCAATTTCGATCATATTAACTACGTTGTGTGCTCACGCCTATGGCGGTGAGGAAACTATAGGCGAATCACTATTCTCAATACTTAACCAGATGGATGAGTATATTCGTCATGATGGGGAATGCTATAAAATCGCAAATCCTACAGATAACACTGAAAATTTTGCTGATAAGTGGGAAGATTACCCTGAAAGGTCTAAAGCTTTTTTTGATTGGCTCAAACAAGTACGTGAAGATTTTTACAGTTCGGCAAAACTTTCTGATCATAAGGTAATTGCTGAATCATTAGGAGCTCGATTTGGAGACTCGGTGATCAAACGAACCATTTCACGGTTAGCAGGGATAGGGGTGTTTACAGGTTCAAGTCTGTTGAAGCCTGCATCCGCTGCACCGAAAACGGAGGACTCAGATTTTTCTTTTTCTGATAAACCACGTTCTCCATCAAAACCTCAGGATTTTGCATGATTTGGTGGATAGCACAGGCTCAACGCGCAAATAGTGAGCTGTCAATGATAGCCGTGCTTAATGAAGAATCTGCTTGGTTATCGCGTGTTTTATGGAGATTTGAGGATAAACAGCTCATTGTTGAATTTGACATCACTCATAAGAATGAACTTTTTCTACTCAAAATGATTTATCCAGTAGCATTTCCTGAAACTCCCCCTTTAGTATTAACCCGAGATAAAAAGAGAATTTCCGGTCATCAATATGCATATGGTGGAGAGTTGTGTCTCGAATATCGACCAGATAATTGGAACCCCAATATTGATGGGTCTTTAATAATTTTAAGTGCCTATAAATTAATCTCAGGAGAACGGCCTGTAGATAATAAGCAAATGGAGATAAGGGATGGGCATGATATTACTTTAGGTCAGGAATTTCGTAGTGTAGACTTTCGTTATTTAGTCACATTAGAGATTATTGAAGTGTTTAAGAGTTTAAATCAAAATAAGCCTTATACCATTAAAACTCGTTGTTCTATTTTGCAAAATAAATGTACAGTAATAGTTGAAGATATTGAGGACGGAAGTGAGGAAATTTTCTCATCTGGGTCAGTACACACTTGTAATTCATGGAATAGAGATGGGCTTATTATTCATGATCATGAAGAACTGTTTAACAAAAAACCACAATTAAACGAAATTCTCTTAGTTTTTAAAAAAATAGGACACATCCATTTTCTAAATGATTTCTTAAACCAAGAAAAAAATTTTGATTTTATTTTTGGTTGTGGGAAAGAGTGGGCACTAGTATCCTTTTTTCGAATCAATAATGAATGGAATACAAATACTTACCAAACAATTCTGACTCCCCCTACAGCCAATCGTTTACCACGGGGATACGAAGCCCTAAAAGGGAAAAAAGTCGGTGTTGTGGGCTGTGGTTCAGTTGGTTCAAAAATAGCAACGAGCCTTGCTCGATCAGGTGTTGAGGACTTTTTACTTATTGATGATGATATTTTTTTTGCAGGGAACCTTGTTCGAAATGAGTTAGATATGGAAAGTATTGGATTTCATAAGGTTGATGCTTTAAAACAACGCATCATGAACATTAATCCATTATCTGAAGTTAAAGTACGCCGGGTATCTCTTGGTGGCCAAGAAAGTTCAGCAACAATATCGTCAGTTTTTGAAGGTCTCGGAAAATGTCAAATTATTGTTGATGCCACGGCTAATGATAGAGCCTTTAATCTTAATGCTGCTGTGTCGAAACGTTACTGTATTCCTCTAATTTGGTGTTCTGTATTCGCAGGTGGTGTTGGAGGAACAGTTGTTCGATTATTGCCAAACCGTGATCCAATTCCACTTATTGCTAAAGCACAAATCAATGCATGGTATAAAGCTCATAATGTTCTATGGGAGGGTGTTGATGAGAAAGGCTATGCCACTAAGATCGGTGAAGAAACACCTATGATAGCAAGTGATGCCGATGTCTCTGTTATTTCTTCCCATGCGACTCGATTTGCTTTAGATGCTCTCGTTTATCGCGAGGATACTAAATTTCCTTATTCGGCATACGTAATAGGGCTTTCGCATAAATGGATATTCACTGAACCATTCGATACACGTCCCATTAAATTAAAAGCTGAAGGACATTGGGGACAGGAAGTGGGTGAAATTAACCAAGAAGAAGTTGAAAAATTATTTAAGGAAATTCAAAACATGTCATTGAAAGAAAACAATGACGATTAAAATGATTCTGTCTCCAAAGCTGAGAGCAAGACTTAAGTCTTTATTGAGAAGAGCCGGGCGTCGTGAAATCGGTGGAATATTAATGGCCGAGCAGCTTGCTCCAGGAAATTTTCGGCTCGTTGATTTTTCCGTAGACAATATAACAGGGCGCGTAGCTCATTTTTGTAGAAATCCCGAACAGCATGCAGCTGCACTTGAGAGGTTCTTTGTCCAAACGGGACATGAGTATTCTAAGTACAATTATCTTGGTGAATGGCATTCTCATCCTGGGTTTTCTGTTGAGCCTAGTCTGCAGGACATAAGCTCTATGACTAAACTAGTGAGAGGTGAACGCAATATCGATTTTTCTGTATTAATGATTGTAAAATTAAATTGGATGTGCTTTTTAAATATTTCAGCAGTGGTATTTTCAAAACAGTCTAATGGCGTACCTGTTTTACTTACTAAAAATTGATATGCCCAGCATATAGTTAATGGAGGATAAATTTGCAGAAAACAAGTAAAAACGAAATTTTTACAAAATTTATTTCATGGGTATTCAGAAGAAACCCCCCAGAATTAATAATATTTAAGTCAACTCTATGTGCATTAGTCGGTATTTTTGGTGTTGATTTGATAGGGGGCTTTTTTATCTCTTCTGACCAATTGCAAATTACAGCAATACTGAACCCTGGTAAATTGATACCGCCCTCCGTTCTTTACCCAATATTCATAATTCTTGCCACAGCTTTAATAGGTTCTTTATTTATAGCATGGTTGAAATTTCAAGATAATAGAAGAAAAGAATCGCGGAAAAAAGTAATAGTGGTTGAAGGGAGGGGGCTTAGGGACGATAATGGGAAAGCATTAGTTGATGCAATTCCAGGAAGTATTTTGGGGCATCGACAAAGTTATTTGCTTGACCTTAGGCAACAAATTGATGGGAAAGTGCTTAAACCAGAAGATGCTTTATGGAAAATCAAAGCAATGAAGATTGCGACGCAACAATTGAAGTGTGGAAGTGATTCCAACGATGTGACGATGGTTTACGGTGGATTAACCTCTGTGCCCTTTACTTTTTTAACAGGGATAGAGTTAGACGATGAAGGTCTTGTTGAGACTTTTGACTGGGATAGAAATCAAGAAGAATGGCGCCAACTTGATGAAATTGATGATAATAAAAGATTCGAAATTGAGGGTTTAAACACTATAGAAAATCAGGAAGATATAGTTCTTGCAGTGGCAGTATCATATCCTGTGAATGATAGTGACTTGCTCTCAACCTTTAACTGGCCAATTGTTCGCATGTCCTTGCGGCAAATTTCTTCAAATTCGCACTGGTCGATAGACAAACAAATAGCTTTGGCTGATCAATTTTTAGAAACAATCAAAAAGCTAAGTAGTGTCAGGGTAAAGAGAATTCACTTGGTTTTAGCAGCTCCTAACAGTGTCGTTTTTTTGCTTGGAAGAAGGTTTGATAAACGAAATCTTCCTCGGGTAATCGTATACCAATATGAACGTGAAAATTTGCCAGCATATCCGTGGGGTGTTGAAATGCCAGTATCAGGAAAAGAAGAGGCTAAGATCATAAATCTTGAGTTATCAGAGTCAATTTGTCGGCATTGACGACTAATAAAATAAATTAGCTCTGTTGTAAATTACGGGGTTGGTCATAACATGGGCCACTTTGAAGTAAATTTTTTTGGCCTAAAAATAAAGTTAGTAATTACAGATAGTTGTAAATAATATATATTTGGTTCCCGTGTACTGGCCCATCCTATGACCAACCCCTAAATTACACTGCAGTCAATTAGCACCGGTTGTTTGCAGCATTGGGCTGCAATAAGCGCACATTATTTATGAGGAAGATATGAAATTTAAGAAAAATGTTGGTATATTCCTTTTCCACTGCATATTGCTAATTCATTTTACAGGCGTATCGTTTTTATTTAATGAACGTCGTTGAGGGGTAAGAGATCAATGACCCGATCAATACAAGATACATGGAATAAATTTGAACGTTGGTCCCATAGATATAAAAAAGTTTGTCATAAAGTTATTAAAGAGATAATTAAATATGACTCTTCAGACCTCGACAAAGGTTTATTTTTGCAAAATTCGCATGAATTTCACCAAGATTTGGGTTACTACAACTCAGAATCAGAACTTTTAACCCGTATTTCTCGAAAAATTGATTTTCTACGAGGCTATCTAGTTGATATTTCTTTTGATGGGCCAGAGTTTATGGCTCAACAATCTGACTTCCTGACACAGCAATACCCAAGTAGATGCGACAATTCCATAGGTGTTTGGTTGGAGCAAAGCAGGGAGGGTGATATTGAATGCGGTGCCTATTTCGGTTTCCAAGATTTCGATGTTAGTTTTTTTTGCAAAAGCATCAAAGATGTTGATTTGGCATCAATGAGAAATATTTTACCATTTGATCATATTATAGTTCGTCGCCCAAAAAATCAAATTTGGGATAAAATTAGTGTCAACAATTTTGTACAACAAGTAAACAAAGATCTTGAATTCGATTACACGTACACTGTTGAAATTCATACTCATAAAAATAGACCGGTAAGAGTTTTTTCAATGACCTTTACTTGGGAATAAAATAAGGAAGAATATTATGGCGCACGATGTTTCATTTAAAGTACCTAAATGTAAGTTAGGGAAATCCGATGTAGAGTTCTCTATTAAAAAAGATGGTATTAAAATTGGCACATTGAAAATTTCAAACGGATCAATTGTTTGGTTTCCTGCCGGTACAACATATGGTCATAGAATAACATGGGTAAAATTTGGTAAATTGATGAAAGAAAATGCTATAGACTCTGAATTGCGTTAGAAAAATCCAATGAACCAACCACTATATGCTGAGTCTTTATTTGTAGAATCATGCATTTCGTAACAGTCTGTCAATGGTGATAGCCAGTATAAAACTAAGGTGCCGAAAGAATTAAAACGAACCTGCACCCATTATTCCTTGATCAAATTTGGAGGTTTGTAATTTTCAAGAAGCTCTTTAATAACTGTTTGATTTTCAATATTTTCTCGAATGGAATCAATCATTCTATAGTCATTCTTTGATAATTTAGCCTTATCAATAAATGAACTATACTGTTTGAATAGGGGTATAATTTTTTTAAAAACATCGTCCTTATTTTTGATTTTTACATTTGATATTTCAAACAAATTTAGTAGCGTTTCTTTTAATTTCTTTTCAATAGTAATCTTTTTCAGAAATATAGCTATTTCAGCTTGAAATAATTTTTTATCTGTGATTCTTTCAAATATCTTTTGCACACTTCCCTCTGAAAATAGATAATTACCTACAATAAGGCCAATAACAGATAACTCCCATGTTTTATACGCCTCCTTTTTTGTAAATTTTAACAACCCTCCTTCTCGTAATGCTCGCGCCGCAAACCTTGTGTTTGTAAAGAATCTTGTTACTCCGGTTTTTGTTGTTTCAAAATCCCCCAATGAAAGACTGCTTCTTTGATAAAGTAGAAAATTATTAATAATAGTAAAAATCATATCGTACTTTCCATAATTTGCAAAAAGAAAGCACAAAAGTGGGAGTTCTAAACTTGCAGAACTTATGTGTTCAGAAATGATTTTTGGTTTCTTTTTTAACCTTTTCAAAGAAATAGTTTTGGAATCCTTAGAGAGTTGAGCCTCAAAATTAACTACCTCATGTAATGAAACACTTTTTTCAAAATGAGGATATTTATATTTGAGAGCTTCAGCAATCTTCACTATTATTTGTACTTTAGTACAAATGTCATCTTCGATACCACAAGATGGGTCGATAATTATAGATGAATTTACAAGCTTTTCAAAAATGTCAAGCTTTTCACTAATTGTTATATTTGTCATTTTTATTTAAATCTCATTTTTAACTTTTTTCTCGTGATTGCTTTTTGTCAGCCGAAAGTTTTTGGAATTTGCTGTAATTTCCTTTTATACTTTAGATTCATACTGTTTCAAAACATAATAAAAACAAAATTAAAACATCCTTTTCCCTCACCCCTGGTGTAAAAATGTATTAGAAAGACTTCAAACCTTACTTTTTGTATGCATCTGAAATGTAGAAGTCAAGAAAATTAGTTTCGTTGGTCACTAACAAGCCATAGCCATTTCCAGAAACTCATCATTCTTGTCTTGTTGGATACATTTTTTAATTTTGCCATGCCACCAAGATTTTTTATAAAAATGATTTACTTCAAACTTTTTTGTTTACCTACTGCTCCCTATTCCATAGGCGTTGACTATTTTGTAAATGGGTGAAAGAAAGGGAATCATAAACATGGAGGAAGAACCGGAACCCCGAAGAAAAAAATCACAGATAGATATACCTTAAAACACCTCTATCTTCTATCCAGGGGGGTGGGGGTGAAATAGGGGGTGAAATGACTTTTTAACCCAATAAAAAAAAGGTTCAGCTTCAAGCTAAACTCTTAAATTTATTAATTGGTGACCCACAGGGAATCGAACCCCAGCTTCCGGCGTGAGATGCTGGAACCAGACACATCACCTGAAAAACGCTGTTTAGACTTCATGGCACACTGGTAACTATCCTGACACAGGATGGGCCGGGTCCATATCCAGAAACTGGAACAGAACCGCTGCCAATCTTGCCTTTAAGCTTTAAAATCCATAATCTGGTATGTTTTTTACAATATGAAAAAGATACTGACAGCAACAATTACTCTTCCCCCTGTACATGGGCGAAAAAAGAGGAATACTGCCAGCCTTATTGTGGGCATGCCTGTCTTTTAAATCAAATTTTTAAAGGCCTGATCAATCAATTAGACTGCTTACAGAAATAAAAATATTCAGGTCTCTTTACTACATGTAGCCCCCAGATTCGCACGCCATCAACATACAGCGTTATCACATACAAAAAAATTATTTCTGCAAAAACTTCAATTGTTTGGTGATTATTAAATACCTCCCTGTTCCGTTATCTCTTGCCTTTGTAAATCCAGGTGGCACTCATATTGCTACCTATAATTCCTATATAAATTTTACGCGACCCCTTTTAAGATGAATTCAATGTTTTGTAAGGGGCAATCAAAATTTATTTGAAGCTTGAACAGCAAAAAATGATCATAGGAAAACGGCCATGGACAAAGGAATTGTCAAGCAGGAGAAAATGAAACGTATCCAGACGACCTGCCCCTATTGTGGTTGTGGATGCAATATTGACCTTATAGTAAAAGATAACAGGATCGTTAAGGCCGAACCAACAAAAGATCACCCTGTAAACCTCGGAAAATTATGCTTAAAAGGATTGTATGGATGGGAATTTGTCCATTCCCCTGAAAGGCTTACCACACCGCTCATTAGAAAAGAAAACGGGGAATACTCAAAAAAGGGCAAACTGTGCGAGGCCACCTGGGAAGAGGCCTTCGCACTCATCAAAGAAAAGATCTCCACCATTAAAAATGATTTCGGGGCGGATAGTTTCATGGGTTTCTCTTCGGCAAGGTGTACCAACGAAGAGAACTACCTGTTTCAGAAATTCTTCAGAACAGTGCTGGGGACCAACAACATTGATCACTGTGCAAGACTATGACACGCTCCAACGGTGGCCGGTCTGGCCAGAAGCCTTGGAAATGGGTCAATGTCAAACGATTTCAGCGAATTTGATACAAAAACCGGGTGTTTTTTTATCATAGGGTCAAACACAGGGCATAATCACCCTATCATTGCAATGCACATTCAAAATGCCCTTGAAAGAGGCGCAAAACTCATTGTTGTGGATCCGAAACGAACGGAAATGGCACAAAAGGCAGATCTGTTTCTGCAAATCCCGCCCGGGTATAACATCCCCACACTCAACTGCATCATGAATGTGATCATCAATGAAGACCTGTGCAATAAAGAATTTTTGGAAACGTCTACAACAGGATTTGAATATCTCAAGATGGCAGTTGAACCATACACTCCAGAAGCTGTCGGCAAACTGACAGGGGTTGAGCCCGAACTCTTTGTAAAAGCAGCAAGAATGTATGCAAATAATTCACCGTCCGCGATTCTCTATGCCATGGGGCTCACCCAATTTTCCTCAGGAACAGGAAACGTATGGTCTGTGTCAAACCTTGCCGCAATCACCGGCAACCTTGGTATCGAAGGGGCTGGAGTCAATCCCCTCCGGGGCCAGAACAATGTACAGGGAGCCTGCATGCTGGGAGCCCTTCCAACCCTGCTGCCAAGCGGTAAACCCGTCACAAATGATGAAGGACGTGGAGCGCTGGAACAACTCTGGAACTGTAAACTGCCCGATAAACCGGGTTTTGTGCTTACAAAACGAGAGGAATATGCAGAAATCTGGAAGAAAAAACTCTGTCTACCCCAGGGGTATCCGTTCACGGCCGGGTCTATCATTGAAAAAGCTTCAACTCCTCGCCAAGGAGTCCCCTTCTGAATCTCTGATTCAGTGGGGGAGGAATTGGCGTTACTGACTTATGGTTGTTTGGTTTCTGCATATTAACGTCACCTCTCGTAGATTGACCTGGGTGTACTTTTTAGCCTGATTTTTGATATAATTGCCTTGAATATCGACAATACGACATCCTGAAGATCCTGAGAATCCTGAAATAAACCCAGTCTTTCCTTTGTACTTTACCGCATCCCAACGGCGGAAGCCTTTGAGAGTAAAAACATTTTTGTTGTTCCGCTTTTGCGTCTGATTCGGTGTTTTTCGGCCCTTTCTTGCTGTTGCTTCATGCAGACTTCGTTTCCGTGACTGCACATGTCTGGTTGTGATCTGTAGATTAACAGGGGTCGCCTGCTTATCTGCAATTATAACAGCATCGTTCACATGGGATTTTTCTATCCCGGCTTTATTCCGGTAATGGCCGGTGATGTATCCAAACGTTGTTGCCAAAGGTGCTATTTGGGACAATTCTTTCTGCAAGTAATTTTTCCCCTGCTGAACATGTGCCGCTGAAATATAAAAAGAGTTTTTCTGCCTGGGAAGTTTCAGTCCCTCTTTGTGGTGTTGATCATGGCAATCTTCACACAAGGTCATCAGGTTTGACAGCTTGTCCGTTCCGCCCTTTGACCTTGGCTTGATGTGATGACATTGCAGGCGGGACTGTGCTTTACAGACACGACATTTGAACTTGTCCCGTACCAGACAGGCCTGTTTAAAGTTTTTGTGATAAAGCAAATCCCCGTGCTGATATTGATTTCCTGAAATGTCAGGATTTTCCATTGCCTGAAAATCAAAATAGACATCTTCCAGCTTGATTTGTGAAATTGGCAGCGGCATCTGTTTTACCATTCGGATGAGGGTCTGTTTTTTGGCTTTGATTGATGGAGGAATCCGAAAAGTTGTTTTCTCAAACCCGGCATATTCTTGATGAACACCACCCACTGCATCCAGGCACTTTTTACAGATGATCTTTGAGGCAGGTGCATTGCCACCACACACTTTACAAGTTGGTATCGATTGTTTTCTGTTCAGAAATTTTGCCTTTCGATACCTTGTTTTTCGGTTTCTTCTGGATCTGCGGTATTGCCTCCGGGTATCCAGTTTTGACTTGATATCCGAGCGTAAAACAAGTTCCTGCTGAAATAAAACCTTACCGTTTGAAACTGCTGCAATCCCGATATTGATCCCCCCGTCATCAATTCCCACTGTCACCGGCTGAATATGTTCGGTGGTGTCATAGAGAAGCTGAATCGTAAACGGGGTTCTATGGATCACCCTGGCCTTTGCCTGCTTGAGCATAATTCTCGCATTGGCCGGATTGGTCGGCATCAGCCATTTTCCTGATTTTGATTTGACATAAACTTGCATAAAAAAACCTTTCGGTTATTATCACCCTCCAAAGAGGGGTAAGGTTCGCCTCGCCAATGTTCAGCAGGGCTTCGCAATGTGGTTGACCGCTCCTACCTCACAGAGCTTTTACAGAGCCACGATAGAGCTTTGGACTGGCGATTACATCCAAAGGTATCTACATCCCGCCGAACGTAGTCAGTTAAGACTTAGGCTAGTCAACTTGGGCTTTTACAAGCCCCTTCTGAATCCCTGATTCAGGAGGGGTAGTTGACATGACTATCCCCTTATACTGACAACCGGACGGTATGTGTATCAATACCATACCGGCACCATGATAAAACTCTGTGCGCCACTCATGGTTACAAGATCAACAAAATCCTGAATTAAATCGTCCTTATATTCTGTTTCATTGATCACTAATAAGGCTACCCACTTAAGGCGGAATAGCCTTTAAAATAAAGCGTCTTAGTATCCTTGATTTTAAGGATTAAAAGCTAATTATCCACATAAAAAGGCTTGAAAATATCCAGACTTAAGTGGGTAGTGATTTTGATTGCTTAATAAGCTGGAATTGCCAGTGGCTCTATTCCTGAAAGATCAACATTTTGTTTTGCCTGCCATAGATCATAGCTATCCTGCATGAGAAGCCAGCTTTCTGGGCTACGTCCCAAACACTTAGATAAGCGTAGAGCCATTCCCGGACTAATTGCACTCTGTCCTTTAATAAGTCTTGAGAAGGTGGAAGGCGATACTTTAAGCAGTAAGGCAACACTACGAGGCGAGACCCTTAAAGGTTCCAAGTAAACTTCTTTGATGAATTCCCCTGGATGGGGTGGGTTATACATAGCCATTAGTGATAATCCTCATAATCTACAATATAGGCATTACCATCTCTAAATTCAAAAACGATACGCCAGTTTTTATTTACATCAATCGCCCAAAATCCTTGGCGATTCCCTTTTAAACTATGGAGCCGCCAACCTGGAGTATTCATATCTTCAATGCATGTAGAGGAATCAAGTGCGATTAGCCGAATTCTAAGTTTTTGTTTATGCCCGGGTTGAACACCCGACAAATTACCAGTTTCAAAAAATTTACGCAGCCCTTTGTGTTTAAAGGTTTTTATCATAAATTCATTATATAGCGCAATGCGCAATACGCAACATAATTTTTTAAATCTTTCAATTTTGCACTAAACACAAAACGTCAAACATCACCCGCTGCCAACCAGCCAAAGAAAGACTTGGCCGAGTAAATAGAAATAGGGGACAGACCGATTTTTTGTCCGGGACCGCATTGCCAAGGCAGTGGACAATGTCTCTTTTAGCATTGCTCCGGGTGCCACCCTGTGCCTGGTGGGGGAGTCCGGCTGCGGGGCAAGTCCACCCTATGGGTTGTCGGCGGCGCTAAAAAGACAAAACCCCTTTATACGGTTCATGCCTTGGCCGCCTTGATGACTTCTGCCGTTGGCCTCATGTCTATTCAGTTCGCCTCAAAGGGAGAGACAATTACAGCCCTCGACAATTTTCTTTTTATCGATCCGGTGGGGGCTGTTTTTATTGCTATAATATCCGTTGTCGGTCTCTTGACCAATCTCTATTCAATAAAATACATCTCCTGGGAGCTTGAATCCAAAGGCATCGAATTTAGAGACGCCCGGCTCTTTTTTGCCCTTTGCCATTTGTTCATTTTCACCATGCTTCTTTCGGTGATGTCAAACAACATTGTGCTCATGTGGGCTGCAGTGGAGGCAACCACCCTTTCATCGGTGTTCCTGGTATCCCTTTACAGGAAAAAAAGTTCCGTTGAAGGCGGATGGAAATACATCGTCATATGCAGTATAGGGCTCGCCTTCGCGCTTTACGGAACAATCCTTCTCTATGGATCTTCCCTTAGGATTATAGGCAATGCCCACGAGGCAATGCTCTGGACATCGCTCGCGATGCATGGCGGAGAACTCAATCCGGACGTCATGAAAATCGTTTTTGTTTTTTTTCTCATCGGATACGGCACCAAGGCAGGACTTGCCCCCATGCATACCTGGCTTCCTGACGCCCATGCAGAAGGCCCTGCCCCTGCATCTGCGCTGCTGTCGGCGGTTTTGCTTAAATGCGCAATTGCCGCAATTATACGATTTTATACGGTGGCTGTTCTTTCACCGGAAACCCTGGCATTCGTAAAGACATGTCTGATGAGTGTCGGCCTGTTTTCCATAATTATTGCAGCACTGTTTATCCTCAAACAGCGTGATATCAAGAGAATGTTTGCGTACAGTTCAACGGAAAATCTGGGAATCATCTCCGTTGCCATGGCCTTTGGTGGCAAGCTTGGACTGTTTGCCATGTTTTTCCATGTGATGAACCATTCCCTTACCAAATCACTTGCTTTTTGCACATCCGGAAATATCCAGCATATCCATGGGACAAGGGACATGAGCAAGATGGGGGGACTTTTCAAGACGGCTCCTGTAACTGCTGTTCTGCTGGCAATTGCCATATTTTCACTGGTAGGGCTTCCGCCCATGGCAATTTTCACAAGTGAGTTTTATGCCATAATGGCGGGCGTTCAGGCAGGAGATTACCTGGGGGTCGCAATACTTTTCGGGGGACTTGGGATTGTTTTTTACGGTCTGGTTTCCCACTTTAATCGTATTGCCTTTGGTGAAAAGCCAAAGAATATCAAGAACCCGGGAGAAGTCAGTCTTGCAGCAAACCTGCCCTTGTTGGCATTGGCAGTTCTTGTGTGCACCATTGGCATTTTTCCCCCTGAATGGTGGACAGCACTTTTAGACAATGCAGTTGCAGAAATTCTTCAAAACCCATGATACTGGAGGTCAGGAATTGAGAAAAGGAGATAGATTCATTAATGCCCTGGGGCAGAAGTTTTCAGTTGAAGAGATCAGCCGTCAACCGGAAGACCAGATTACGATACTGGTTGACAGAAACGACCTCCCTGAAATTGTGAGAAGTTTATACTATGACATGGGCGGCTGGCTTGCCACCATGGCAGCCAATGACGAGAGAGAGGTAAACGGCAATTTTGCAGTCTATTATGTGCTTTCAATGGAAGGGGGGAAAATCAAACCCGGGGATGAACTTCCCCAGGATGAAAAGTGCTGGATAATTGTCAAGGCACTCATCCCTTCCTATGATCCTGTGTTTCCATCTGTAACGCCCCTTGTGCCTGCGGCAATATGGTACGAGAGGGAGGCAAGGGATATGTTCGGACTGGTTCCCCAGGGACTTCCCGACAAAAGAAGGCTTGTTCTTCCCGATGATTTTCCTGAAGGAGTATATCCCTTAAGAAAAGACGCAATGGATTACAGAAAAAGATTTGCACCCTACCCCCTGGATGAGGAACCAGAGTATCCGTTCAACGAGCCCACTGGATCAGGCACAGTGGACATCCCCCTGGGACCGTTGCATATAACGGCTGATGAACCAGGGCATTTTCGTCTCTACGTTGACGGAGAAACCATTGTAGATGCAGATTATAAGATGTTTTACATACATCGGGGTATGGAAAAACTGGCTGAAAACAGAATGAATTATGACCAGATGGGCTATCTTGCCGAACGGGTCTGAGGTATCTGCGGTTTTGCGCACGCGGTCGCGTGTATCGAAAGTGCTGAACGTGCAGCAGGAGTAAATGTACCCCTGAGGGCACAAGCCATAAGAACGATCTGCCTTGAAATGGAAAGACTTCATTCCCATATGCTCAATATCGGTCTTGCCGCCGAGCTTACCGGCAACGTCACAGCGTTTCTCCAGATGTTTAAGATAAGGGAAATCGCCATGGAGCTTGCCCAGTATATGACCGGAGGTAGAAAAACCTACGGGATGATAATGGTAGGCGGCGTCAGACGGGATATTACAGCCAAGGAACGCAAGATCATGCTCGATCTTGTCAAAAAAATAGAGACTCAATTCAAGGAGTGCTGGGAGGCTGTACTGGATGCGCCAAACCTTGTTTCAAGATGGAAGCATGCAGGCGTCCTTGACCCCCAAGTAGCCAGGGATTTTTCCGTGGTGGGGCCAAATGCCCGGGGATGCGGAATCCGTCGTGATTCAAGATATGACCATGCGTTTGACTGGTATAAAAAGGTTGAATTTGAAGTGCCCGTGGAGAGTGGTGGGGACGTTCTTTCAAGGGAAACCGTGCGGGCCAGGGAACTCTTCCAGGCGACTTCAATCATCCGCCAGAGTCTTGAGTTGATGCCCGAAGGACCTCTTATAAACAAAGAGGCCTTTGTTAAACCCTATGCCTTTGCCATTGGAAACGACGAGGCGCCAAGGGGGTCTAACATACACTTTACCATGCATGGAACTTCACAAAAGGTTTTCAGGTGGAGAGTAAGGGCTGCCACCTACAACAACTGGCCGTCATTGCGGTTCCAGTTGAGGGGTAACTCCATATCAGATGCACCGCTTATTGTCTGCTCACTTGACCCCTGTTATTCCTGTACAGAAAGAATAACCGTGGTCAATGTAAAAAGCGGCAGATCAAAAATCATCGACAAAGAGCAGCTAAAAAATTATGCGAAAACTCTTAAAGATTCTCCGATAAAAGAGTTATAGGATGGGAGATCTGGAATGAAACTTCTTGAATTTGCAAATAAGGGCGGAAACTCAACACTCCCTTACCCCTTTGAGCCTTATACGCCAGGCGAAGATTACAGGGGAAAACCGGAATATGATTTTGAAAAATGTCTGGGCTGTGGCGCATGTGCTGTGGCCTGTCCTTCCAACGCCATATCTTTGAAACAAAACAGTGAAAAGGATCTGCTGATTTGGGAACTCAACTATGGCAGATGCATCTTTTGCGGCCGGTGCGACGAAGTCTGCCCCACCGGTGCCATCAGACTTTCCCAGGAATTTCAGATGGCTGTTCTGTTTAACAAGGAGGATCTAAAGGTAAGGGGAGAATTCAAACTTAAAAAATGTAAAAAATGCAAACGACCTTTTACCACGGAGAGACTCTTCAACTACCAGAACGAGGTTCTTAACTCCCTTAACCCATCACGAAAGACCGATCCGGATTCTGGGATCTGTCCCGAGTGCAAACAAAAACAGGCCGTTGAGAACAGTGCTAAATATTTTCATATGGGAGGTAAGAAATGAAACCCCTGTACGAAATACCTGAAGAGATAAGCCGCGAGAATACAGTTGAAAAAAAGCTTAAACATCTGGCCAGCATAAAGCGTTCATTTTTTGTATATAGAGTAGATGCGGGCTCCTGTAACGGGTGTGATATTGAAATTTTTTCTGTCATATCTCCCTGGTGGGACCCTGAGAGACTGGGATTCAAACTGGTTGCCTCGCCCAGACATGCGGATATCCTTGTCTGTACGGGCTCTGTCACACGAATGATGAGGTACCCCCTCATAAGGGCCTACGAGGCCATGCCGGATCCAAAAATTGTTGTGGCCGTTGGTGCCTGTGGGTGTACGGGGGGAATTTTTCACGATACCTACGCAACATGGTCAGGAATCGACAGCCACATTCCCGTGGATATGTTTATTCCCGGATGCCCCCCCCATCCGGCAACCATTCTTGACGGGTTCGGTGTTGCCTTGGGTATTCTCCAACAAAAGCTCAAACATCAGTCGTACACCGATGACTCGGGAAAGCCGCCTGCCCCTGTTAAATCCATATTCAAAAATTTACAGGTTGAGCGGGATCTCAACATCAACTGCCGGGAACTCATGGGATATATCCATGGCCGTAAACTGTACGATCGGTGTATGCAGATCCTTACACATGCCACAAAACCTGATGATATATCCGAGGTAAGGGAGGGGGTGGAAAATTTTATCAAACAGGAAGAGGACCCCAGATATGGAGAGTGCATGAGGGTTCTTTATAATGGCGTCTATCTTAACTGGATGGATAAATTTTACGGCTTGAAAAAGGCGGGAAAAGAACTATATCAAATATAAGGGACTTACCCGACAATAGACTACCAGTATGTCCAGTTTAATGTGTTGATATTGCATTTATATGAAAAAGAAGGTATTGGGTTTTGGGTGCTGGGTACTGGGTGCTAACAGCAACTGCTTTTTCGTTTTTCGTTGTGACAGGACATCCTGTCATGTGGGTTTAGAAGCTGTTTTAAAAACCTAATCCCCCTTATTAAATGGGGCTAAGGGGGGTTTGTTTTGATAAGATGAACAGATTTTTATGAGATACAAGGCCTCAAATCCATGATTTTCGGGCTAACAATTATTTTTAAAACAGCTTTTTATATGAAAAGGCAGCCTTTAAACCTACCTCAGCAGAGCCTCCCCCCGAGGGGCAATAGGAACCGGCCAATTGAGCCGTCTACGGTTCCGGGCCGGGCCCATTGCCCCTCGGGGGGGCGGCATAATGCCATTTTCAATATTCGTTGTATTCGTTAGTGCATGCCCATTATAAAAAATTTTAATTGGGTAGTTTATTATCGTCGAAGTCCCTAAGGAGTCGTAATGATAAAGATATTCAAACTCAAACAGAGAAATATAGATCCGGAGACGGAGGCGGAGTATAAAAATCCTGCCGATCAGATCAAGCTCCATGTGATGAAAAATGGTCATGGCCTTGGAACCATTGATTTTGCAGAAAAGATAATGGAAATACAGAATAAAGAGTACGAAACCATTGTCAAATCAGGCGGTAAATATACCCAATTCAAACTGGGTAATTTAATGAAATATTTTGAAATTGATATATATCCGGAACACGCAAAACAAATAAAAAAGGAGATTCCGAATTCCGGATTCCGGGATCTCCTTGACACCCTTAAACAGGGGTTTATTACCCTGAAGATGGATTGATATGAAAAAGGCAATCCTTACCGTCGGCAACACCCTTCGGGGCGATGATGGTGTTGCTGAGTATACGGGTGAATCTATTGAAGGCGCTTCTGACTGGACGGTTTTTTATGGCGGAGATGCCCCGGAAAACCAGTTACATAATATTCGCGTTTTCAACCCGGATATTATCGTTATCATTGATGCGGTAACGGGAATAGAAAAAGGGATGGCAGAGTTCATTGATCTTGATGACGATCCAGGGTACAGTTTTGCAACCCATAATATTCCCGTTCAGCTGTTGGTAAAATACCTTAGAATAGAATATGAAAATGTACTTTTTCTTGGCATCGGTATTGATAAAAAAAATGCCCTTGAAATTGGCACTGGCCTGTCTCAAACAGCCGTAAAGGGATCGGCCAGTGCCATGGACAAAATTTATCAATTCGACCTGCTTTTGTAAATAGGGGACAGACCACGTTTTTAATTTTATCATTGTAAATAGGGGACAGACCACGTTTTTAATTTTATCATTGTAAATAGGGGACAGACCACGTTTTTAATTTTATCATTGATCTGGGGATTTACTTTTCCGGGGCCTGCCAGGCCTACCATGTCTAACCCGACGTCCCAATTTATTGCCTATTTCATCCTTGAATTTTTCACTTCCAAGAGCAAAATTGCCATTGGTACTCTGACGAATTTCATTAAGTAAGCCCACACTCAAAGCATCTTGAAACAACTTGCAGTAGGATGATTGACGTTCTTTCTTTGAGCGTCCCAACCCCATATAAACATGATGCTGCTTGAGAAAATCAATTTCCTCTCCCAGCGCATTTGCACGGTAGCTGGACCAGCGATACTCCCCAGGATGTTGAACCATTCCAGCCCGTACTGGATTAAGCTCGATATAGCGTTGACAAACAAGTAAATAATTCTCTTGTTGTGCGATGCAGGAACGATAACGTCCTTCCCAGAGGGAGCCGCTGCGCCCATAGGTCCGGTTTATATACTGGACATAACGTTGCCCCAAACGTTTCATGAGGGCACCCGTGCTATCAACCTCTGCCGGAGTCAAAAGCAGATGCACGTGATTGGTCATCAAAACATAGGCATGGATTGCACAATCAGTTGCCTGGGCGTACTCTTTCAGCCAATCAAGGTATAATTGATAATCTTCATCTGCGTAAAAACAGACTTGCCGATTGTTGCCTCTTTGGATTATGTGAGTCGGTACCCCGGGCATGATGATTCGTGAACGTCGTGGCATGGTTAACCTCACATTGGATTTAGTGGTGAAAAATTTGCTTAAATATTTTTTATCATATTACAACCTACAAAATTAAACGTGGTCTGTCCCCTATTTTTAATACTAAGTACACCCTGAAGCCCGATCGACACAGCTCCCCGCCCCTGAGTGCGGACTGCGGCAGGCACCACGATGTTTCCCTCGGTCAACGCCCTTCCCTCCACCTGCTCCGCAGAAATTTTACCCTCTTTGTTCGCCGGTTTCCCAGGTAATATGTTGTTGTCCGACTTCCGTGAACCGTTCATGTCAGCAGTACAGAATTTCTCCTTCACTGACCGTTCCTCCTTATTTCAAAGTTTTATTGGAAGATTCACGGATCTCCCGATTTCCGCGTAAAGAGTGTCCACACATGCCAAGTTCTTAGACTCCGCCGGGTCGATCCATAGCTCGCATAGCGCTACAGCTCGTGTTGCCTTCCCAATCAGACCACGTGGTCGGCACCCGAAAGTTGGTGATTTCGGAGCTCAATAGCCCGCCTGTGCTTCCCTCTGTCAACGCTTCAGCCACTGCATTACTGCAATTGCCGCATGACTCGAGGCTGGTGTGATTTGCTAAATTTTCACCATAAGGATCTTTCATTCTCTATCCTTTACCGGGTTTAATCGGCGCTTTCGGTCAGACCCCCCTATTCCCTATTTATTGCTGTCAAGAAAATATCAAAAAACGTGGTCTGTCCCCTATTTCTCTGCTGAATCAGGCGGCTGAACTCATCATCGAAACGCAAAGGTGATATCCCAAAATCGAAAGCGCATCTTCAATCCTGGGCAATTTGGTGGGATGCCAAGGATCCAGCATACGTCGGACTTCC
>Ga0307929_1001094_pt1 | contig 22493 bp, 18 predicted proteins | sample AceLakmetage1330_FD_203160 | JGI IMG/M metagenome (GOLD analysis project Ga0307929, IMG submission 203160) | Saline water microbial communities from Ace Lake, Antarctica - #1330 | ecosystem: Environmental > Aquatic > Non-marine Saline and Alkaline > Saline | place: Antarctica: Ace Lake...
GAGCCATCAGCACCGCCCCGGGTTCGGAGCTTCACCAGTTCCGGCCATCCATCGAGGCAGCAGAACCACCGCCCAGGGTCGAGAGCTTCGCCCGGAACAGGCAGCCAGCTTTGAGCAAACCCGGTGAAAATGTCGCCACTTTTACCGCTGGCTTTTGGCTATTTGCCCCGGAAATGGATAAAAACAGGGATTTTTTAGGATAGAAATTATTTAGAAAGGAAATAAATAAGGGTGGATAAACAAAATTTAACACAAATCTACCCACAAGCTACCGAAAAAGGAAAACCACAGTACAAAAGACTGTGGTTTAAATACTTATAAAAATAAAAGTGGGATGCACTGGATTCGAACCGGTGACCTCTGCCGTGTGAAGGCAGCGCTCTAAACCAACTGAGCTAGCATCCCATGCGGCAAAAATAATATTTCTTGCAATCGGACTAACGTTTCTCTGTTTTTTTCTGTCACTTTCTACTCGTCTGAAAATGTAATTATCCCACTCAGGCCATTTTTAAAATTAATACTAATTTTGCCAGTCATTTCAATGAATTAACACTTTTTTTCACAATTTAAAATATAGGTACAAATGAAGAGAGACACCCAGGTTTTTGATATTATCAAGCAGGAAAGAGAACGCCAAATGAAGGGCATCGAACTGATTGCCTCCGAAAACTTTGTTAGCGACCAAGTGCTGGAAGCGATGGGCTCGGTGATGACCAACAAATACGCCGAAGGCTATCCGGGCAAGCGCTATTATGGCGGCTGCGAAATGGTTGACCAAACCGAACAACTGGCCATCGACCGCGCCAAGGCACTTTTTAATGCCGAATATGCCAACGTGCAGCCCCACTCGGGAGCACAGGCCAACATGGCGGTTTTTTTGGCTTGCCTCAAGCCGGGTGATACCTTTATGGGTCTCGATCTTTCGCATGGCGGCCACCTCTCGCATGGCTCGCCGGTTAATTCATCGGGCATTCTTTACCACCAGGTTTCGTATGGCGTAAACAAAGAAACCGGTCGCGTGGATTACGATCAGATGGAAAAAACTGCCCTGGAAGCCAAGCCCAAAATGATTATTGCCGGAGCCTCGGCTTACTCGCGCGACTGGGACTATGAGCGCATGCGCAATATCGCCGATCAGGTGGGCGCGCTACTTATGGCCGACATTGCACATCCTGCCGGCCTTATAGCCAAGGGTATATTAAATGATCCCCTGCCGCATTGCCACATCGTTACCACTACCACGCACAAAACCCTGAGAGGTCCGCGTGGAGGTATGATACTTATGGGAAAAGATTTTGAAAACCCCTGGGGTTTGGCTACCAAAAAAGGAAATGTGAAGAAAATGTCGATGCTCTTGAACTCAGCTGTATTCCCCGGTATTCAGGGCGGCCCGCTGGAGCATGTTATTGCCTCAAAGGCTGTAGCCTACGGCGAAGCACTCACCGATGGTTTTATGGAATACATCCTGCAGGTAAAGCAAAATGCCGAAGTAATGGCCAAAGCCTTTGTCGCCCGTGGCTATCATGTGATTTCCGAAGGCACCGACAACCACTTGATGCTGATCGACCTGCGGACAAAATTCCCGGATATTACCGGACGTCAGGTAGAAGATACCCTGGTACGTGCCGATATTACCGTAAACAAAAATATGGTTCCCTTCGATGATCGCAGCCCCTTCCAGGCTTCGGGTCTAAGAATTGGAACACCCGCCATTACCAGCCGCGGACTTAAAATAGAGCAGATGGAGCCTATCGTTGACCTGATCGACCGCGTGATTTCGGACATCGAAAACGAAAAAACCATCGAGGAAGTAAAACAGGAAGTTAATGCAATGATGAGCACCTATCCATTGTTTGCTTATTAATAGCTATTCATAAAAATTAATAGACCGTTTCCGTAATAATGGAAACGGTCTTTTTTTTGTCATTATTCCTAAAACGGGATTCCGTTCCGTATTTTAAAACAAAAAATTCTCGATTTTAACCTGATTATAATTCATAATACTGTTATTCAGCATTTTGATATTGATGGCACAAGTATTGATTATTCCTGGTTTCAATTTAAATTTTTTATTATGAAAACAAGACACATTCTTATTCTTTTCGTTCTTATCATTGCAATAGCAACGAGCTGCCGCAAAATTGATAACGATCCCAAACCGGTAACAGACCCGGGCATGGAAGATTTGGTGATTCCCGCAGGTTTTGATTGGGCTAGCTATAATGATGTTACAATAAGCATTGAAGTAGAAACCACACAGGCCACCGCAGCATTATCAAAAATTTCCGTTTTTACGGATAACCCTGCTAAGGGAGGCAAGCTATTGGCCTCGGGAAGTGCCAGCGATGCCAATGTTTTTACCACCCCTTTGCGCCTGCCGGCGAAGGCTGAGACCATTTTCGTGAAATGCGAATTCCCCTTCGGCTCGTCCAAAACTGAGCAACTGCAAGTTGCAAAAGTCATCAATTATACTTTTAGCAATGCTAAATCCGGTGAAATGAAAACAGGATTTAAATCCACCAACGAAATTGGTCCCGAATGCGACGATTGCGATTTGGAAATTTCGGGTAGCGGTTCCTATACCATTGGCAACGGCCAAAAAGTTTGTGTTACCGACAGCTTTACCGGAAGTGTAAGTTTTGAAAGCTGGAATGGCGGCGGCACTTTGCAAATTTGCGGTACGGCCAATATCAGCAGCCTTCAACTTACCGAAAATGCACACATCATCGTTACCCAGGATGGAAGCCTTACCCTGGGAAGCTTTAGCGCATGGGGAACTACCGGCACCATTACGGTTTACGAAAACGCCACGCTTATTGTTAATAATGATTTTATGACCCAGGGTTATAGTGTAGATATTCAAGGCCGCCTGGAAGTGAACGGGAAGTTGGTCGTTCAAAATCTGGCCTCCAACGAATTCCTAAATTCAGGAATCATTGATATTAACGGCGATTTCCAACTTAATAATGGACCCACCTTTTTCAACACCGGGATAATCAATGCGAGGGGTAGCGAATTCTTTTTGAATAACAACTCCAACTTATCCAATAGCGGTACCATGAATATCGATTCGGATAGCGACAATAATTTTAACATCAACCAGGGAAGCACTCTAAATAATAACGGCTCTATCGATGTTACCGGCGATATCAACATCAACTCGGGAAGTATCATCCGTAACAATTGCGCCATGATATGCTCGGGAGTGTTTGCCGCCAATACAGGCGATTTTATCAATAATTCAGGTTTCCTTAAAGGTGCTCAGGAATTTAATATCAATAACAACAATCGGATTGCCTTGAACGACGGCAGTATGATTTCCACGGTAAATCTTACGATGAACTCAGGCAACATACTGGGTTCAGGCGGCCTCAACTCGATATACGTGAGCGGTACTTTTACTATTAATGACAATAATCTGGTTGATGGGCCCATCGAAACGGCCACCGATAATCTGCAATTTTGGACAGGAACGCAGGGCGATCACTTTGTTAACGGGGCAACGGTGGTAGGCCTCGATGCCATCACCAATTATATCGAAGCTACGGATTGTAATCCCGATGGTATTGGCGATTCGATGATGCTGGATAGCGATGGCGATGGTGTATCCGATGAATTGGATGATTATCCCAACGATATTTACCGTGCTTTCAACAACTACTTCCCCGATGAAGATGGTGTAGCAAGCATCGTATTTGAAGACTTGTGGCCCGCCACCGGCGACTATGATTTCAACGATTTGGTAGTGGCTGTTTTTGGAAACGAAGTTACTAATGCCAATAATGAGATTGTAGAAATCGACATCAACTTTGATGTGAAAGCAGTGGGTGCAGGCTTCCGAAATGGCTTTGGCTGGCAGTTTGCCGGAATCACCCCCAATCAGATACAGCAAGTTACGGGTGCAGTGCTCCGCCAGAGTGGCGAAAGCACAATCAGCCTCAACGCCAATGGCACCGAGCAGGGACAAGACTCGGCGGTGATGATTGTGGTAGAAAACCTGGAAGATGTGCTTAATCGTGCCGGTGGCGAGATGTTCAACACCGTGAATAATGGCCTCGTTGGCACTTCCGACCTGATTGAAATGAACATCCTTTTTGGCGAAACAAGCCCCATTAGCCGTGAGTTGATTGGGCAGCAGGCTTACAACGTTTTTTTGATTAAGAAACAAAACCGCAGTACTGAAATTCACTTAGCCGATCGTATGCCCACCAATTTGATGACCACCGAATTGTTTGGAACCAGCCAGGATGTTTCCGACCCCGCCGCAGGCGTATATTTCAAAACAGCCACACACCTGCCCTGGGCTTTAATAATTTTGGGTGATTTTGCCTATCCGCTCGAAACCATAGCGATCATTGATGCCTATCCTAACTTTGCCGCATGGGCGCAGAGTGGTGGCACAAGTTTTCCTGACTGGTACGAAAATCCTGATCCTTCCAAAATTTGGACTCCCTAATAAAGTTGTTTTTGGTTAATATTTAATACCGGGGGAGGATTGAAATTCTCCCCCTTTTTATTTTTTGTTATTTTTACCGCTAATAATAATCAAACACCAAAAGGACGCACTGACAAACGAGAACTAAGATGCAAAAGGAAAAGTGGATATATCTTCTGTTAATGTCGATTTTGATAACTACACTTTCGTGCAAACGAGAACTCGGCCAGCTTAATACCAACGCGAATGTAGCTCGCATTCAGGATATGAATGTTCCGGTGGACTTTGATTGGAAAATGCGACAATCGGTATCTTTCGACATCAAAGTTGAAAATACAAAAAGTTACAGTCCTAAAGCTAAAATATCTATTTGCCTTAGCGAGCCAGCTACTGGAGGCAAGATTTACACCAGCGGATCGGTGGAAGCAGGGAATTCGTTTAGCGGTAAAATAAATGTTCCTGCATACATCGAAGAGTTACTGCTCATATTTGAAGGCCCCTTTGGTACAGTGAAAAAAGAAAAAGCAGCGATCGTTTCCGGCAAGATAAACCATACTTTTAGCTTAGCAAAAAGTCGGGAAATTCCCACTTTCCATCTCCAAAAAAGTACTGCTGATGGCCCTAATTGTGATGAAGGCTGCGATGAATATATTTCGGGCGGCGGCACCGTTGACCTGATGGAAGGAAAAACCTATTGCATCACCGAAAGTTTTAACGGTAAAATAAATTTCCAAAATTGGAATGGGGGCGCAAGCCTGGTGATATGCGGCACAGCCAATATTACCAATAATCAATATCTCGAAAGCAACGCCCACATCATTGTTGCCGAAGGCGGGACATTTACTACCAACAAAACCATCGAACTGGCCGGCGGGTCATTTACCGTATTTCAAAATGGATATGCCGAAACCGGCGAGGTAGTCTTGGGTAACGATGCCACCTTTACCGTTTATGAAGAAGCCAACCTCGAGGTGAGAAAGTTTAACGGCTGGGGAAGCAATGCCCCTTTGGTGAATTATGGAACTCTGCTGGTTGAACAAAACTCTGCTCACAGCAGCCCCATCGAAAATTATGGCGTACTGATTTACGAAAAAAATCTTGAAATGTCAGGCACCAGCCTGTACAACGGGCTTAGCCTCGACTGCCAAAAAAAACTTACCTGCTACGGTTGGGGAGCCACCATAATTAATGATGGTGAAATAAATGTTGGTCAGGACTTCGAATTTGGCGACAACCTACAATTTACCAACAATGGAACTACCATCTGCCAAAAAGGATTGCTCATGTACAACCAATCCTCCCTGATCAACAACGGCACAATAACTATCGATAACAACTGCGATTTTAACAGCGATGGCAGCTTTACTAATAATTGCCAAATTACCTGCGCTAAAGACATCGACTTTTCGGGTGGACAGGTCATCAGCTTCAACACCGGATATTTAAAAGCCCAGGAAGAAATTAATTTTTGGAATAATCAGGCGGTAACTTTGAATGATAACTGCATGATAAGCTGCCAGGATATGGAGATGGAATGCGCCATTAATGGCACCGGCGATCTCTCATCGATATTAGTAAGCGACAAACTCGATGTGTGGAATAGCGGCGATAAATTTGGTGGAAGCCTTGAGGTGGCCACCAGCGATGGTGAGATGCACAGCGGCAGTCCGGATAATTTTACCGATGGAGCCTACCTGACGAGCATCGGCGAGGCGGTAAACTATTTGCCCCTGACCAGTTGCAACCCCGAGGGCTTTGGAACGCCAACTGTGGTGGATATGGATTTCGATGGCATTATCGATGACCTGGATGCCTTTCCCAACGACCCTTTGCGGGCCTTCATCTCTTACCTGCCCGACAATCAGCAATACGCTACCATGGCCTTCGAGGACTTGTGGCCGGCGCAGGGCGACTACGATTTTAACGACCTGGTGGTAGCTACTTATGCCAGCTTTGTTACCAATGCCGATGGCTTGCTGGTGGATTTTAATTTGGATTTTGTGGTGCTTGCCGTGGGAGCTTCCCTCGACAACGGCTTCGGCTTTCAGCTCGAAAGTGTAAGCCCCGATATGGTGGCCTCGGTTACGGGTGCGGTGCTGGAGCAGGGCTATGTTGCTGTTGCGGATAATGGCCTGGAGCAAGGCCAATCGAAGGCAGTGGTGATTGTTACCGAAAGCGTCAACGACATTATCAACAGACCGGGCGGGGCATTTTTTAATACCGTGCCAGGAAACCCGCAGGGTACTTCGGATACGGTGAATATCGTATTTACCTTTGGCGAACCAGTTTCGATGGCGCTTGTTGATCTGGATTATTTTAATCCCTTTATTATCAAAAATAAAGAGCGCAACATCGAGATTCATTTGCCCGATCACCCGCCCACCGATTTGATGGATGCCAGCCTTTTTGGCACCTACGATGATGCTTCAAATCCGGTGGCAGGGACTTTTTATGTTACCAAAAACAACCTACCCTGGGGCATGTTTCTGGTTGAGCCTTTTAATTATCCTATCGAGAAAGCACAGATTATCGAGGCCTACAACTTCTTTAGCACCTGGGCCGAATCGGGTGGAAACGTATATACCGACTGGTATCTCGACTATTCGGGCTATCGTAATTCGGATGCTATCTATTAGTTAAAAATCTATAAATAAGGGTCTCTATCAGCGAACAGGATTAATATAATTGTGTTAATCAATTACTTTTGCGCCCGTTTTTAAGATTTAAGTTTAAACTTTTGGATTATAGATAATTAAACATATATTACTATTTATCACATTATTAATTTCTAATTTTTTAAATCATTTCAATAATGAGAAGATTATTATTACTTTCTTTAATTATTACAGCAGTCATGGCTCAGGCTCAAAACATTGCCGACACCACAAAGCCATGGAAAACCAGTGGCATAGTTAGTCTTTCTTTAAGTCAGGCAAGTTTTAGCAATTGGTCGGGTGGTGGCGAAAACTCGTATTCGGTTACTGGTATTGGTAAATTTTATGCCGATTATACCAAGGGCAACTTTTCGATCAACAATGCCCTGAATCTGAAATACGGGATTCAAAAAAGTGAAAGCTACGACAGGGCACGCAAAAGCGAAGACCTTATCGAATTGATTTCACAGTTTAATCAAAAGTTTTCGAATCACTGGAGTGCTTCGGCGCAGTTGAACTATACCAGTCAGTTTGCCGAGGGCTTCAACTATCCTGACGACTCAACGGTTGTGTCCAAATTTATGGCACCAGGATACCTTACTATTGCCCCCGGTTTGCTTTACAAACCTGTAGATTATTTCAGCATTTTGATTTCGCCGGCTACCATGCGTGGCATTTTTGTGCTCGACCAGGGTCTGGCTGATGTAGGTGCTTATGGCGTAAACCCAGCTGAATATGATACTACCGGAGGCATAAGAACAAAAATCAGCGATGGCGAAAAGTCCAAAATCAAACTTGGTGGTTTTGTGGAGTTTTATTTTAAAAAAGAATTAAAAACTGATCTTTCGCTCGAATCGCGTTTGAATCTGTTTTACAATTACCTGCAGGACAACAATATTCCTGAAGGAAAAATGCCCCTGGATTTCAACTGGCAAACTTTTGTAAACTACAAAATTACCGACTGGCTCTCTACCAACATCTTTGTACACATGGTGTATATGCCCGGCGATGTATTTATCGATCGTGAAGTAATTTCGGGAGATAAAAAACCGATACCCAACGAAAAGATGCAGATACTGCAGACCTTTGGTATTGGTCTGGCATATAATTTTTAATCGAAATTTAACACACTAACTAAATATTATTGAAATTATGGAATATTTGAATATTAACTGGAACGAGGCCTGGAGACTGGTTATCAACTTTGGCCTGGATGTTCTCCTTGCCGTAGTAACACTAATTATTGGTCTTTGGATCATAAAAATCCTGATGGGCGGCGTAAAAAAGGGCATGGAAAAACGGGATGTGGACGTGGCTCTGCGCCAATTTTTAGGTTCCATTCTTGGCATTACGCTTAAAATCATGTTGCTCATCAGCGTAATTTCGATGGTGGGTATCGAGATGACTTCCTTTGTAGCTATTCTTGCTGCCGCAGGTTTGGCCGTAGGTATGGCACTTTCGGGCACCTTGCAAAACTTTGCCGGTGGCGTGATGATTATTTTGTTCAAGCCTTTCAAGGTTGGCGATTTTATTAGCGCACAAGGTCATACAGGAACTGTTAACGAAATTCAGATTTTTAACACTATCCTGAAAACTCCTGACAACAAAACCATCATTATTCCCAACGGCGGGCTTTCCACCAGCTCGATGACCAACTTTTCGACCGAGCCTCAGCGCCGCGTTGACTTTTCCTTTGGCATAGGCTATGGTGATGATATCGATAAGGCTAAAGCAATTATCAAAGGGCTGATTGATAAAGATGTGCGGATATTAAAAGATCCGGAACCCTTTATCGCCGTTTCGGAATTGGCCGACAGTTCGGTAAATTTTGCCGTGCGCGTGTGGGCCGAGGCTGCCGACTATTGGGGAATTTTCTTCGACATGAACGAAAATGTGAAGAAATCCTTCGACAAAGAAGGCGTTTCTATTCCTTTCCCCCAAACCGATGTTCACGTTTACAACGAGAAATAAACTTTATTTCATCAAGAATAAAAAAAGCGGATGTGATTTTCATAGCCGCTTTTTTGTTTTATAGTCAGGGTCTCAAAAGTCAGCGCATGACTTTTAAAGTCGGAGAATAGTCAGGGCTTGACTTAAAGTCAAACCCTGACTTGTATAACAAAACCGCGCCTTGCAGTTACACTTACCCCTTTCTCCGTTCCGCTTGCTAATTGGCGTTTGGATTATTGGTAGCTTGTTAAGTATTTTTGAACCTTGTTAAATAAACAAGACTTACAAAAGACCAGGTGATGGATAATACGTTAGAATTAAGTTTTAGCAAATCAAGAGACATAAAGCGCAAGCTGCTGCAAGTTATCATACAGGAATTGCGTTCGCCCATGAGCGCAATTATTGGCTTTATCGACCTGCTAAAAGAAGATCCTGTCGGCGAAGAAAGCTCATCGATGTTTGAAACCATCAGCAGGGCTTCGGCAAAAAGTAAAGAATTACTGGATATCGCGCGCATGATTAGCGATATTGAGCCGGAAAAAATCGCGGCAAAGATGCGACCCTATCCTATTGGAAAATTAATCGATTATGCCATTAAAGACAATGCGCAGCTTATCCTGGCTAAAAACATTAGCTGTGCCCATCCCATCGAAACCGAAACCAGCGAATTGGTAATAGAGCCCAATTCGATCAAAGAAATACTGAGGATTCTTCTTTCGTGCCTTTTAGCTCAAACATCCGAGCATGGCACCATTAACATAGAGATCAGTGAAAAGTCCGACAAAATTGAATTGTCGATTCTTATGCTCGAAAAGGCGTTTACGGATGAAGATGTTTTGCGGATTCAAAACTTTATTCGCAGCGTTGATATGCTCGCTAACAACGCCTGGCCTGACCTGCGCCTTGTTGCCATGCAATTTATCCTCCTGCTTCATCAAGCTTCCCTGTGGGTAAGCAATACAAAAGAAGGATATAGCCTGATAAAAATCATCTTCCCAATAAATACCTCTAAGAGCGAAGCATTGCACAAAATTCTCTCGAGGCTTAATTAGCAAGCGATTATAAGATATTTAATAAATCCCTCCTTCCCCCCCGGCCTTTGCCCCCAAATAAAAGGCCGGGGTTTTTCATCCCGAACAAATCCTTACTTTTGCCCGCAAAATTATTAGGCATTGAACCCACTTAAACAACTGGCAGGACAAACAGCTATTTACGGGCTAAGCAGCATTGTGGGCAGATTGCTCAATTATCTGCTGGTTCCTATTTACACGCGCGTGCTCATCACTGCCGACTATGGCGTTTACACCGAAATGATGGCCTGGGTTTCCATTTTGTGGGTAATCATTACTTATGGGATGGAGACCACCTTCTTCCGGTTTTCGGACAGCCGCGAGCAAGGCACCCGCGTTTACAGCACCACGCTGCTTTCGCTGGTCGCCACTTCGGTGCTATTTATGCTCATCGTGCTTGGCAATGCCGGCGGTATTGCGTCCTGGCTGGGTTATGCCCAAAGCACCCATTATGTGGTTTATTTTGCATTTATCCTTTGCTTCGATGCCATCGCCACCATTCCCTTTGCCCGCCTGCGTCAGCAAAACCGCCCCCTGCGTTTTGCCACCATCAAACTGATCAACATTGGCATCAACATTGGTTCCAACCTGTTTTTTATTTTACTGTGCCCCTATTTACTAAAAAATTATCCCCAGTCGGAGCTATCGGTTTTTATTTCCGGATTCTTCAATCCCAACGATCTGGTGGGCTACATTTTTATTTCGGCACTCCTGGCCAGCGCGGCCACACTTATTTTGCTCATCCCTGATATGCGCCTGCGCTCTTATGCCTTCGATTTTGGTATTTGGAAAAAGATGCTGAAATACACATGGCCCCTGATGATTGTTGCTATTGCCGGATCGATAAATTTATCTCTGGATAAAATTTTGCTGGCAAAACTATTGCCCGGAAAATCGGAGGCTGAGATTATGGCACAGGTTGGGATTTATGGGGCCTGCTACAAGGTGTCGATAATCATGACTCTGTTTATCCAAACTTTTCGCTATGCCGCCGATCCCTTCTTTTTTGCCGAGGCCAGAAAATCGGATTCCCGGCAGATTTATGCCGATGTGTTGAAGTATTTTACCATTTTGGCAGCCCTGATATTTTTGGCCACCACGCTCTATCTCGATGTGGTCATCCGCTTTATCGGCTCCAGCTACCGCGAGGGTCGCGATGTGATACCCATTTTGTTAATGGGCAATCTTTTTCTGGGCATCTTTTACAATTTGTCATTTTGGTACAAATTAAGCGACCGTACTATTTACGGAGCCTTGTTCTCGATAATCGGAGCTTTGATAACCATTGTATTAAATGTACTTTTAATCCCGACACTAGGTTATTACGGATCAGCCTGGGCAGCCTTCGCGGCCTATTTTGCCATGATGGCTTTATCGTATTTTATAGGTCGAAAATATTATCCCATACCCTATCCCGTGTTTAAAATCGTTTTTTACCTCGGCTTTGCCCTTGCCATTTATTTTGTGAGCCAGGCTTTGGAACTGGGGCATGGTCTGGCCAAATATCTTATCCACACCTTATTTATCATCATCTATTCCACGGTAGTTTTGATGATGGAAAGGCAAAGTATTTTTACTTCATTTGTAGGAAAAGTGAACAGATCTTAAATCTAAAATCTTAAATCTCAAATCGTATATTTTTCTAACTGTTACTTTAAAGACAGAAACTATTTAGCCAAACATTCATGCAGGTTTACCCATTCAAAAACAAACCATTACTTTTGCATTCTTTTATTAAAAAAATAATATGCACATCAAAATTGTAAATCAATCGAAGCATAAATTGCCAGCTTACGAAACTGTGGCATCAGCGGGTATGGATATCAGGGCCAACCTGGATGCCCCCGTACTTTTAAAACCCCTGGAGCGGCAACTAATTCCAACAGGTTTATTTATCGAATTAGCGCCCGGATACGAGGCGCAAATACGTCCACGCAGCGGCCTTGCTATCAAAAAAGGAATCTCGCTGGTTAATGCTCCCGGCACCATCGATGCGGACTACCGGGGTGAGATAAAAATTATCGTCATCAACCTGTCCAATCAGGAAGTAGAAATAGAAGATGGGGAGCGCGTAGCACAAATGGTGATAGCGCAGCACGAAAAGGCAGAATGGATGGAGGTGGAGCAATTGGAAGAAACGCAAAGAGGAGCCGGGGGCTTTGGGCACACCGGCACGAAGTAAAAGCAATTTTTGAGCAAAGAATCTGTTTTATCCAAAATCAATTCACTTTATTTTTAGAATATCCAAACTATGAATATAAAATCCGGATTAAGCCCTGTTGTGCTCATGCTCATCATTGCCTTGCTTGCATTAGGCACAACGGTGCAGGCACAAAAGAAAGATAAGAAGAAAGAGGACGATAAAAGCCTGAACGATTTTGAGCTGAAAGAACGCAAGGCGGCCTTTATGGATGCCAATAAGCAGAAGCTACTGGGCAATCCCGAGGAGGCAGCAGAGCTTTACCGCAAGGCCATCAAAATTGACCCTAAGCACGATGCCTCCATGTTTGAACTGGCGCGTATTTATCAATACCAAAACCGCCTGGACGATGCCATTGTGCTCGTCAACGATGCCATCGAAATCAACAATAACATCTCCTGGTATTATCTTTTGCTATCGGACTTGTACAAAGAAAACCGGGAGTACGAAAAAGTGGTGGATGTGTTTAACCGGCTCATCGCCAAATTTCCCAATAAAATAGAATACCGCTACGAGCTGGCGCATATACTTACGGTGCTGGGCGAGTACAAAGATGCCATCGAGTGCTATGAGCAGATCGAAGATATTATTGGCATTAGCGAAGAAGTTTCGCTAAAAAAGCGAACACTGTGGACTAACCTGGGCAAGGAAAATAAGGCACTCAACGAAATAGAACTTCTGGCAGAGGCCTATCCCGGCAGCATCCGTTACCTGCAAATACTGGCCGAAACTTACGTTAAAATGGGCGACTACGATAAAGCACTTGCCACATACACGCAAGTAGTGGAGCTGGCTCCCGATGACCCTTACATCCATATTGCCCTTTCGGATTTGTACCGACAAAAAGGAAACGATGAAAAATCGTATGAAGAATTGAAAATCGGCTTTGCCAACCCAGAGCTTGACCTGGATACAAAAATCCAGATCCTGGTTACTTATTACAGCTACGATCAAATATTTAATGTTAAGGCAGACCAGGCCATGGAGCTGGCTGAAATCCTCAATCGTGCACATCCCGGCGATTCGCGTACCCTGTCGCTTTATGGCGATTTGCTCTACAAAATGGCTCGGAGCGAGGAGGCCTTGGTTATAATAAACCAGCTGCTTGCCCTCGATCCCGGGAAATATGCAGCGTGGGAGCAAAAGATTTTTATCGAAAATGAATTGGGCGAAAACGAGCAAGTGATTAAAAGCTGCAAGGAAACAAGCGAGTTGTTTCCGATGCAACCCGTGCCTTACTTGATGCTTGGTTTTGCCCAATCGCAGCAAAAAAACTACAACGAGGCCATCGATGCACTCGAAACCGGTGCCAAGCTGGTGGTGGGCAACAACTTGCTGCTTGCACAGTTTTACAGCACATTGGGTGATACCTATAACCAAAAGAAAAACTTTGAAAAATCGGACGAAAACTATGAAAAGGCACTCACCCTTTCGCCCAACGATGCCTTTGTGCTCAACAATTACAGCTACTACCTTTCGCTAAGGAACAGCCAACTGGAAAAAGCCAGAACCATGGCAGCCAAAGCCACCGAGCTGAAACCTGAGAGTGCTTCGTTTATGGATACATACGGATGGGTGCTTTATAAATTGGGCGAATATGAGGAGGCTGCATCCTGGATAAAAAAATCGATCGATCATCCCGACAAAGACAGTGGCACCGTGCTGGAGCACTACGGCGATGCCTTATACAAGCTCGGCCGAAAAGCCGATGCCCTGGAATTTTGGAAAAGAGCACGCGAAAATGGGGAAGGCGTTTCCGAATATTTGGAGAAAAAGATTAACGATCAAAAACTTTACGAATAAAAATTTAAAATCATGATTAGCCGTAATGGTATATTTATCTTTTTAATAATAGTGTTGATGGGCGGCATTACCGCCTGCAAAACTCAGCGGGGAGCAATCAAGGCGCCCCTCAAAGAAGAAGGCCCCGAGTATTTGTTTAGCAAACTAAAACAAAACGAATTTCAATTTCATACCTTCGATGCCAAAATGGATATCGAATACAGGCAGGGACACAAGTACCACGATTTTAAGGGGCAAATACGCATTGTTAAAGATAGCCTGATATGGGTAAATTTTAGTCAGGACCTCGGCATACAAATTGCCCGCATCCTGATAAGCCAGGATTCGGTAAAGTTTATCGATCGCATCCAACAGCAATATCTGATTACCGATTACGATTACATCAATAATTTTTTAAACACCAACATCGACTTTGGCATCCTGCAATCCATTATTCTGGGCAACGATTTCGAGTATTATGAACAAGCGGAATTTAAGGCTGCTGTGGATGGCGACAATTATCGGCTTTCGACTGCCGGGCGCAGGAAACTGAAAAAATACGTGCGCAACAACGATGATGCAACACGCATACTTCTTCAAACGCTGTGGCTGGATCCGGTCAGCTTTAAAATTAAAGATGTAAAACTTCAGGAGCTTACTAAAGACAGCAAAAAGCTCACGGCCACCTACTCCGACTTCGAGCCATTGGGCAAGCGGCTTTTTCCGAATACTACCCAATATTTGATTGAAGCTGATGATGCCATCAGTGTTGAAGTAAAATACAGCCGGATTAGTTTGGATAAAACAATGAACTTTCCTTTTAAAATACCTTCGGACTACACCAAAGCCCGCTAAGATTTTATTTACATTTGAGGCATGAAAATTTGCCGGATTTGCTTATTTTATATCAGCCTTATGCTACTGTTTTTGCTGGCATCATCCAGTGCGGCCAAGGCTCAGAGTAATGCCGTGAAGCTGGAAAATAAGAAAGATCGCCTCGAAAAATCCATCGAGTATGCCGACTTGCTCATCACCGATGTCCGCCAGCAAAAGCAGGCCAGCCTGGAAGATCTGGCACTCCTGCAGTCGAAAATCGATGCACGAAAAAAGCTGATCGACAGCTACCTCGAAAAACAGCAGGATCTCATGGACTCCATTTATGCCCACCTTTTTAAGGCCAACGAGGTGAATGCAAAATTGGAGGAACTTAAGGACGAGTATGTGCAGATGATAAACAGTGCATGGCAAAACCACGATCATTACAAACGTTTGCTATATGTTTTGGCTGCCGAAGACCCCAACCAGGCTTTTTCGCGCTTAAACTATTATAAATATTATGCCCGCCAACGCAACCGGCAAATTGAGCGCATTAGCGCAACAGAGGCAGATTACCTGGTTAAAGCAAAAACGCTGGAACAAAAAGTAGCGCAAAACCAGGACTTAATAAATACACTCAACGATGAATATGCCAAGCTGGACGAAGAACGGGATTTGAAAAACACCTGGGTAAGCCAACTCAATGCCCGGGTGAAGGAACTGCGGCGCAAGCAGGAAAGAGACAAAAATTCGGCACTGGTGCTCGAAGAAAAAGTGAAGGCGGTAATTGATGAGGAAAACCGGACACGCAATCCCATACAAAGCGACCCATTGCTGCTGAGCACGCCCACCCCTGAGGAGACCCTTTCGCTGAATAGTTTTGAAGATAACTATGGTAAACTGCCCTGGCCGCTTGAACGCGGCATTGTGTCGGCGGGCTTTGGCGAGTTGCAGCACCCCGATTTGGAAAACGTAAAGACCAACAACAATGGCATCAATTTTCTGAGCCAAAAAGGCACAGTTGCCCGGGCAGTGTTTCGGGGCGAGGTAAGCCGGGTGCTGGCAGTGCCCGGCTTCAACTATGTGGTTATCGTGCGTCATGGCGATTTCCTGAGCGTTTATTCAAACCTTGCGGAGGTGGAAGTAGAAAAGGGAATGCGCTTAGAAACAAAACAACAAATTGGCACCGTATTTACCAATAAAGAAGCCTTGAAAACAGAGTTACATTTCGAGATTTGGAAGGGTAAAGAATTGCAGAATCCCGCACTTTGGCTTGCCCCGGCACAGGCCGATGAGGCATATAAAGAATAAATTCCGATGAGTTTAACTATCTTGCGCACATCCAGCTTGTTAAACATTCTTAAAGAAAAGCAAAAATTTTGCCTTATCCGCCTAATTATAGAGATTCGTTTATGGTCTTTTTTGTATAGATAATCCAATTGAAGTTCTAATAATCAAAATGTTAAACAAGTATATCTCCACCTGCATCTGCCCGGTTTAGTCCTAACAATAATTAACACCCTAACTTCAACAGCTCTTAGCTCTTGACATCGGCTCTTTATAGTATTATCTTTGCACCCCTTTTTTCGCGAATTTAAACGCTGTATAGACGACAATATGAAACTATCTCAATTCAAATTTCACCTGCCCCCCGAACTTATTGCTAAAGAACCCGCCGCAGGCAGAGACAGCTGCCGCATGATGGTGCTCGACCGCAAAAAGAAAACCATCGAACATAAAAAGTTTACCGATATCCTCGATTACTTTGACGATGGTGATGTGATGGTGCTTAACAACACCAAAGTTTTTCCGGCACGCCTTTATGGCACCAAAGAAAAAACCGGGGCGAAAATTGAAGTTTTCCTCTTGCGCGAACTCAATCAAGAGACTCGTCTGTGGGACGTTTTGGTGGATCCCGCCCGTAAAATACGGATTGGCAACAAGCTCTATTTTGGGGAGAACGATGCTTTGGTAGCCGAGGTTATCGACAACACCACTTCGCGGGGACGCACCCTGCGCTTTTTGTTTGACGGTCCCTACTCGGAGTTTAAGAAAACCTTGCAGGAGCTCGGGAAAACACCGCTGCCCAAAACCATCGATCGCGAGATAAAACCCGAGGACGAAGATTGGTATCAAACCATATTTGCCAAGCACGAGGGTGCCGTAGCCGCGCCTACCGCCGGCCTGCACTTTAGCCGCGAACTGATGAAACGCCTGGAACTATCTGGTGTGAGCTTTGCCGAAATCACCCTCCATGCCGGACTGGGCAACTTCCGCCAGATTGAGGTGGAAGACCTCTCGAAACATAAAATGGACTCCGAAGAGCTGCTCATCAACGAACGGGCAAGCGAAATTGTGAATGCGGCCATCGACAACAAAAAAAGAGTGTGTGCCGTAGGCACCACCACCATGAAAGCCATGGAATCGTCGATGACCATCTCGCGCCACCTCAAGCCCTACGAAGGTTGGACTAACAAGTTTTTGTTTCCACCTTACGAAATAAAACTGGCCAATGCCATGGTTACCAATTTCCACATGCCCATGTCGAGCATGATGATGATGGTGGCAGCATTTGCCGGCTACGACTTATTGATGAAGGCCTACGATATTGCCATCGATAAAAAATACAAGTTTTTTACCTACGGCGATGCCATGCTCATTATATAAAACAGGAATAATATTTTTAAAGGGCTGTTATTAACGCAGCCCTTTTTTTTATGGAAAACTTTCGCACAAAATCGGTAATTATTGTTGCCGGCGGCACCGGACAACGCCTGGGTAGTGCTGTACCCAAACAGTTTTTGCTTCTTTCCGGCAAGCCGGTACTGATGCACACCATCGAAAATTTTTTTCGGTCGGTTCCACAAATCAAAATCATTTTAGTACTGCCATTCGAGCACATCGAACTTTGGAATCGGCTTATCTCAGAATATCGCTTTTTGATAGCTCATCAGCTTGTGGCCGGTGGCAAAACACGCTTCGATTCTGTGAAAAATGGCTTGGCCACATTAAATGATGAGGGGCTGGTGGCTATTCACGACGGCGTACGACCCTTAGTTTCGAAAGAGCTTATCATCCGTGGTTACGATTTGGCAGATAAGTATAGCGGATCAATTCCCGTAATTTCCCCATCCGAATCCTTGCGCAAAGTTGTGAATGGCACAAGCATCAGCCTCGACCGCGAAGCATACCGGCTGGTGCAAACACCACAAACCTTCGATACAGGTCTTATCAAAAAAGCCTATACACAGCCCTACGAAGATACCTTTACCGATGATGCTTTCGTTTTTGAGAATGACGGCAACTCTCTGGTAGTCTTTGATGGAGACAGAGAGAATATTAAGATTACCTGGTCTGTGGATATCGATTTCGCCGAAGCTGTGCTACAAAGAAGGACGAGCGAGAGGAAGGATTTAGAAAACAAGAAATGAGCGATTACGATAAAATAATATTGGGTATCGACCCAGGGACAGTAATTTTGGGTTATGGACTTATCGGGATAAAAAATAAGGACATCGCGCTTATTACGATGGGTGTGCTAAAATTATCCAAATACGACAGTCATGCGCTCAGGCTGAAAAAAATATTCGAGCGCGTTTTGGGGCTTATCCAGGAGTACAAGCCCGACCATCTTGCCATCGAGGCTCCCTTTTATGCCAAAAATGTGCAGTCGATGCTCAAACTGGGCAGGGCGCAGGGGGTGGCGATGGCCGCAGCTTTGTACCGCGATATTCCCATTAGCGAGTATGCCCCGCGCGAAATAAAGCTTTCGATAACCGGAAACGGCAACGCCTCCAAAGAACAGGTGGCTGGCATGTTGGGCAATTTTGTTGCGCTGCCGCCTAATATCGATTCGCTGGATGCCACCGATGGACTGGCAGCCGCCCTCTGCCATCATTTTAAAGATGGACGACCCGAAAGCAAAAAGAGCTACAATAGTTGGAAAAATTTCATCAGCGACAACCCCCAGCGTGTTCAAAAAAAATAAATTTCCGTTATTTGCATTTTCTAACAAAAAATGCGTTTTTCTAAACTTTAGTAAAATATCGAATATTATGATGAAAAAGATTTTGATGATTTCAATGTTTGCTGCTTTGGGGCTTTTGATGGCTTGTAACAGTGAATCAAGCAAAGAAGTAAAAAGCAAAAAGCAAGAGACTAAAAAAGAAGTAAAAAGTGAAGCGGCCGCTCCTGCAAAGAAGGTAGCGGAAAATAAGGCCGTTGAAAAGAAAGGGCAAAAAGTGCTGCTGAGCACAAAGTATGGCGATATGACGCTGCTACTTTATGATGAAACACCCCAGCATCGCGACAACTTCATAAAGCTGGTAAGCGATGGTTTTTATGATGGTACTTTGTTTCACCGCGTTATCCGCAATTTTATGATCCAGGGGGGCGACCCTGAATCGAAAGATGCTGGCCCCAATAAGCGTTTGGGTTCGGGTGGCCCCGGCTACACCATCGAGGCCGAAATAAGCCCCGAGTTTATTCACAAAAAAGGAGCACTCTCCGCAGCACGCCAGGGCGATCAGGCGAACCCCGAAAAACGTTCGTCAGGATCGCAGTTTTATGTAGTGCAGGGCAAAGCAGTTACTGCCGCCGAACTTAACCAGATGGCACCCCGCACCGGAGCTATTTACACTGCTGATCAAATTAATACCTACCTTAAAGTAGGCGGAACTCCCTTTCTGGATAATCAATATACCGTGTTTGGCGAAGTGATTGACGGCCTTGATGTAATCGACAAGATTGCCGCCGTAAAAACTCAGCCTGGTGACCGCCCCGTGGAAGATGTAAGCATGACTATGAAATTAATTGAAAACTAAACCCAAAATAATTTATCAATATGAAAAAGACACTTTTAATGTTAAGCCTTGCTGTAATAATGGTATTGCAGCTAAATGCCCAGGAATCAATAACTAAATTTATTATCCACACCGAATACGGCGATATGAAGGGCTTCCTTTATAATGATACACCGCAGCATCGCGATAATTTCATCAAGCTCGTAAACGAAGGTTGGTACGAAGGTTCCATCTTTCACCGCGTGATTCAGGATTTTATGATCCAGGGTGGGCAAGGTGCCGATGGGAAGGTAGATCCGGGTTACACGGTTCCCGCCGAGATTTTACCCAATCATTTTCACAAAAAGGGAGCTTTGGCAGCCGCACGCATGGGCGACCAGGTAAATCCTACCAAAGCCTCCTCAGGCTCGCAGTTTTATATTGTAGAGGGCAACATCTACAACGAGCCTACGCTGAAAAACATGGAAGCACAAAGCGGCAAATCGTTTAACGAAGAGCAAATCAAGGCCTATACCACCGTTGGTGGAACACCGCATCTGGATGGTGCCTACACCGTTTTTGGCCAAATTGCCGATGGTTTTGGTGTTATCGACAAGATAGCCGCCGTAAAAAAAGCCCCGGGCGACAAACCCGTGAAGGATGTAAAAATGACCATCGAAATTGTAGAATAGGGTTCGTGTAGAGACAATTCATGAATTGTCTGATTCATGAATTGTCTTTTTATGAATTGTCTGATGCGCGAATTGCCTGATTCATGAATTATTTAATCCCATAAAATAGGGTAGTAATGAAGAGTAAAATAGACGAAATATTAAAAGAGGTTCAGAATTTTTCGACCGATTCCCTGGAGAAATTAGAGGAGTTCAGGATTCAATACATCAGCAAAAAGGGAAAAATCCCCGCCTTGTTTGGCGATTTCAAAAACGTGGCTCCCGAGCAACGTAAGGAGGTAGGCCAGCTATTGAACGATTTGAAAAACAAAGCACAGGACAAGCTCAACGAAATAAAAGAAAACCTTTCGAGCCAAAGCCAGAAAAGCGATGGAGATAACATCGACATGAGCCGTCCGGTGGAGTTTCGGGAACTGGGTACACGTCATCCCCTGTCGATCGTGCGTCGGCAGATCCTGGATATTTTTGCCAGGATAGGCTACACCGTTGCCGAGGGCCCAGAGATCGAAAACGACTGGCATAACTTTTCGGCACTCAACTTCCCCGAAGAGCATCCGGCGCGTGATATGCAGGACACCTTTTTTATCAGCGACAACAAAACGCCCGCACTCGAAAAAGTAGCCCTGCGCACCCATACCTCCTCGGTGCAGGTGCGTGTTATGGAAAACCAAAAACCACCCATTCGCGTGGTAGCTCCCGGTCGTGTTTTTCGCAACGAAGCCATCTCGGCCAGGGCGCACTGTATCTTTCATCAAATCGAAGGGCTTTACATCGATCGCGATGTATCCTTTGCCGACCTCAAGCAAACGCTCTATTACTTTGCCCGCGAATTTTTTGGTGAAGACACAAAGGTTAGATTCCGGCCTTCGTATTTTCCCTTTACCGAGCCCTCGGCCGAGATGGATATTTCGTGCAAGATATGCGGCGGCTCAGGCTGCAAGATATGCAAATACTCGGGCTGGGTAGAAATACTGGGCTGCGGCATGGTGGATCCCAATGTGCTGGATAGTTGTAACATCGACAGCAAAGAATTTACCGGGCTGGCCTTTGGCATGGGCATCGAGCGGATTACCATGCTCAAATATCAGATTGATGACCTGCGGCTGTTTTTTGAAAATGACCAGCGCTTTTTACGCCAGTTTGAGGGGGCTGTATAAATGCGCTTCGCGCGTATTTGGTAGTAATTTATGGTGATTTGCGCTACGCGCGTAATTTGTAGTAGTTTTTTGTTATCTGACACCAGCCAGCGAGGATTGTCTTTAGTGATTCGAGCCTGTTGAAAACGGGGTAACTCATTCCATTTGATATCCAACTATTTATATTCAATTTGTGCCTTCAAGTTAAAGCCACCTTCAAAGTGCCGAAAATCAATAATCTCATACGATTCAATAATCCGGCTTTTCTCAAGCAACTTTAAAATGTCCCTTTTCAATAACTAACCTATCGCTTATTTTTTTTCAAGAAAAGACAATTAAACCGAAAGTTATTTCCACCAAACCCGCATGTTGTTTGGGGGCATTGGCTCAATGTAGAGATATTGTGGGGTTGCTGGTTTTTTAGTAGGGATTTGTTGTGTGATTATCCTAAAACATTAAAAATCACCCCGTGAATTGTGTTTAGAAATAGGGCATAGTGCAATGGTTCGCACTACTGCCAGGAGTAATTCACGGGGTGATTATTCCATAACCGAACTTCTAAAATCATATTATAAGTAATTCACGGGGTGTCTGTATCTCTAGTCCGGTGGTAAGGGTTGCAACCCCTTATCTTCGTTTGGGGCTGCGAACCCCTGCCCTACTTCTTCAGCGAAGCTTTAGTAAACTTATAGGGCGGTATTTCTACATCAAATTCAATTTCCAATACCACAAAGTCGGTTCCTTTGCCATCTTTTAGCATGTCTTTATAATTCATTTTGGTGGGATACCATCGGCCAGAAATTTTCTTAATATCGGTCATCTCGGTCTTTTTGAGCAACTGCCCGCTCTTTATAATACTCCCCGTTATTTAGACCACAGGTTAAGGTGAGAAAACACTAATTTTACCAGTGCAAATATGAAAGAAAAAAGAAGAACATTTACAGCGGCCTTTAAGGCCAAGGTAGCCATTGAAGCAC
>Ga0307929_1001095_pt1 | contig 22493 bp, 16 predicted proteins | sample AceLakmetage1330_FD_203160 | JGI IMG/M metagenome (GOLD analysis project Ga0307929, IMG submission 203160) | Saline water microbial communities from Ace Lake, Antarctica - #1330 | ecosystem: Environmental > Aquatic > Non-marine Saline and Alkaline > Saline | place: Antarctica: Ace Lake...
GCGCCAAAGACGTTGCCGTTGATGACAGCCAGATTGACCCCTACCTTCCCGAAATTAATAAGATGCTCGATGGCATCACCATGGAAGGTCTCATCAAACGCTTCGTATCTCTCGAATTCAACCGATTTCTGACCTACTACAAGGATGCGCCTGACCTCAATGCAGAGGAGAGGCCCACTCGCGAACGGATCTCAGGAAATATTGCATCGCTATTTCTCAATGTCGGTCGAGTGGACAATTTCACACCCAAAGATCTTATGGGAATGATCAACCGCGGCACCCGTGGGAATTCCATCCAGATTGGTCGTATCGCGGTTCAGCAGAAATGTGCGTTCTTTGATGTTGCTGAAAAGGATCGCGAGGCCGTGATGCAGGCGCTCAATGGAGCCACATTTGGAAGACGTGATATTCGTGTTGAGCCCGTAAAGGGAAACAATAGCGACAGGGGCCCAGCGCGCACTGACCGCGGAAGACCCCAGCGCACTCAGTCCCGTGGCCCTCGGCAAGGAGCCGCGCCAACGCGCGGTGGTGCACGCCAACGCCCCGTAGCAAAACCCGACCAACGTCCTGCAAAACCAACAAATGGCGCTTCCACGCCTTCGCGACCTGCAAGCACCAAGCCAAGACCCCCTGAGAAAAGTGCTAAACCAACAGCGCAGCCCACTCGCAGCACCCCGCCTCCCCCCGTAACCCGCAAAAAGCGGCCCTCGGCAAAGCCGACTGACAACCGGATCCCTCCATGGGCTCGCGGAGTCACAAAGCGGAAAAAGAAGAAATAAACAGGACGTGCATCACACTCGCAGATGCTAATCCTACACAAGCAAACACACAGGCGTTGGAAACACGATGAAACCACACACTAAGCTGGCAACAACAAAGGCCCCTGACGGCAGCATTCTCGATCTCTATGAACACGATGGCGACTACACGATCATGGTTGCGCGGCACCAGCTCATGGGAAACCGTCAAAGTGAATCTGAACTCGAACTGGCAAGATTGGGTTGCGAGCGCATCACAGAACGACGCGCGCCCACCATCCTAATTGGCGGACTCGGCATGGGCTACACCCTGCGCCAAGCACTCGACATGCTTCAGCCAAAGGCAACCATTGTCGTGGCAGAACTGCTCCCCGACATCGTGCGTTGGAACCGCGAAATCCTTGGAGACCTAAATGACCATCCGCTCAAGGACAAACGCGTAACCTTGAAAGTGACTGACGTTGCATCCGTGATTGCGCGATCGCCTGGCGCCTTTGACGCCATTCTACTGGATGTCGACAATGGTCCCGATGCCATGACCACCAAAATGAACCATCATCTCTACAGCAGCGCGGGCATACGAAAGTGCCTTAGCGCGTTACACACAAAAGGATGCCTGTCAATCTGGTCGGCCTCCAAAGACGCAAGCTTTGAGAGCAGACTGCGCCGGGAAAACCTGCATGTTCGCGCCTTCCACGTGGCCAAACGAAAAGGTGGAAAGAACCGCCCCTGCTGCATCTGGGTGGCATCCAAAGATCGTCGCTCACTTCCCGAGCGCGACGATTAGCCGCGTTCCCGCAGACTTCTCTACCTTAGGCGTTAGTTGCTGGGCGTTCTACTCAGTTTCCAACTCGTGCGACCCCCGGCGTCGTACCTCTGCCGGATTATACTGGGGTGAAACTAAGTGCGGGGACAATACGATACCCTTCCCAGGGCTCTGGACGCGGAATAAGATCATCACACGATTACCCTAGTCTGAAACTTCCCCGTTTTCCTGACGATGTCGCTCCCAGTAGCCTCGCGCGCCAGATCGTGGATTCTCCCCTCTGTGAGGCAACGATCATCCACCGGCTGGCGCCGGAGGCTACACAGAAGTTTCCACCATAAATGACTTGTCCTCCATAGCGCAGAGCGCGACGGAAGATCCGAGCCCACTCGGCGCCTCCACTATCCTACGACGACCTCATATTTGCCCTGCCCCTGAACATCCTTACCAACCATCTTGAAATTCGCTTTGATGAAAAGGGCCCTGCGAACCACAAGTTTAGGCTTCTGGGACGGCAGCGTGTAGTTTCCCTCCTCAAGCAGGGAATAGATCTCATCAAACGTCAAAGCCTTGCCGGAGGCAGTGATAACTGCAGCAATAGAGTTTGAAATGCCACTCGACTTTTCAGCCCCCTTAGCAGCCGCTGCCACAGGTGGTGCTGGCTGGACTTTGGCAAGGGTTACAGAAGGTGCAGCTGGTGCAGTAGCAACAGGTGGTAGCGGAGATGGTGACGGTTGCACAACCGTAACAGGCGGAGTTGTAATAGTCGGAGTTGGCGTAACGGGAATGACTGCTGGCGCTGCAACCGGCGGAGTTGGAATAGGCGGAGTAATCGTTTTTGGTGCCGCCGCCGCAGGCACGATAGGTGCAGGAGTCGGATCTGGGGTTTTTGGTGCTGGCTCAGGCGTGCTTGTAACAGCGAGCGCGGGCTTCACCGGCCTAAGCACCGGCTGCGGGGGCGTAGGTGAAACAGTGGCCTCCTTCGGAGTGATGACATCGACCTTCATCAGAGGGCGCATGGTGATCTCTTCATACCGAGCCTGAAGTGCCTCGATCTTCTTTCGAATTTCCATCATTTCCTGTAACTCATCAAGCGTATGTATAGCTACCGAACTGTCCACAACGATGCCTCCTTATAACTTATACGGGTTCCCAAAATTTCAACTTACGGGCGGGTTTCCCAAACCAAAATAGCGCCTACGGCGAGATGCTTCGGCAAGCTCAGCATGACATTTTCTTAAGGAACTCAGCGGCCCCAAGAATGTCATTCCGAGCGAAGTCGAGGAATCTCGATTTAAGCAACGAATTGTTACCTTATGCCACTCACCGTTCATCGTCAAACGAAGCTTTAGTTTCCTTTGGGAATTGACGGTCTGTGGTGAATGTAATTTAATCGCCCACTACATTTGCGAACGGAAACGGCAATGTCCACTCCGTGTTGGCACACTTAAACAGCGACTCAGAATTGAGGATACTATGGCGACGGATCAGGCAAAGATTATCTACACTCTCACCGATGAAGCACCCGCTCTCGCAACCTACTCATTGCTACCCGTCATTCAAGCATTCACTAAAGCAGCAGATGTTGTTGTTGAAACACGCGACATATCGCTTGCCGGGCGCATCCTTGCCCGCTTTCCTGAAGCACTCAAACCAGAGCAACGCATTGGAGACGCACTTGCAGAACTTGCTGAGCTAGCACAATCACCATCAGCCAACATTATTAAGCTTCCCAATATTTCTGCATCAATCCCCCAACTCATGTCCGCAATTCCCGAACTACAAAGCAAAGGCTATGCACTTCCGGACTACCCCGAGACTCCTGAAAACGATGCAGAACAAGAGATCAAGTCGCGTTACGATTCGGTCAAGGGCTCCGCAGTGAACCCCGTGCTCCGGGAAGGAAATTCGGATCGACGGGCCCCAAAACCTGTCAAAACCTATGCACAACACCATCCACACCCTATGGGCGCTTGGGACCCCGACTCAAAATCACATGTTGCCAGCATGTCGAACCATGACTTCTACGGAAGTGAGACGTCTGAAACCCTTGATCAACCGTGCAACGCCCGGATTGAGTTCTGCAATACGGCAGGGGCTAAAACAGTTCTCAAAGCAGAATTACCACTCCTCAAAGGCGAGGTCATTGATGCCTCCGTCATGAGTAAACAGGAGCTTCGTGATTTCATCGCAGTAGAGATCGAGGATGCAAAAGCGAATGACGTCCTTTTCTCAGTGCATTTAAAAGCCACTATGATGAAAATTTCTGATCCCATCATTTTCGGGCATTTTGTCTACGTCTTCTTCAAACCCGTTTTTGAAAAGTATGCCACCCTATTTTCAGAGCTGGGAATTGATCCCAATAACGGACTCGGAGATCTTTCAGCAAAGATTGCATCGCTACCCGAAGCAACGCGGCTCGAAATCGAGGCTGAGATTCAAGAGTGCTATGACAACGGCCCAAAGCTTGCCATGGTCAATTCCGACAAAGGCATCACAAATCTTCATGTCCCCAGTGACGTCATTGTGGATGCCTCTATGCCTGCCGCCATTCGGGCCTCCGGACAGATGTGGGGGCCAGATGGGTGCCAAAAGGATACCAAGTTCATCATCCCGGATCGCAGCTATGCAGGCGTGTATCAGGAAACAATTTCGTTTTGCAAAGCCAACGGCGCTTTTGATCCGCGTACCATGGGATCCGTGTCTAACGTGGGCCTGATGGCCCAGCAAGCGGAAGAATACGGCTCACACGACAAGACCTTTGAAATAGGCGAAGCGGGCGTTGTTAGCGTGATTACCGATAATGACGTCACCCTTTTAGAACAACCCGTAAAGACAGGTGACGTCTTCCGCATGTGCCAGGTCAAGGACACTCCGATCCAAGACTGGATTAAACTGGCCGTCAAGCGAGCCCGTGCGACGGGTATACCGACCCTTTTCTGGCTGGACAGCAACAGAGCTCACGACGCAGCGCTCATCGAAAAGGTTAATCGCTATCTTCCCCTTCACGACACAACAGGGCTCGACATTCAAATTCTGTCTCCCGACGAAGCAACCCGTGTATCACTGAGTCGCGCGAAGGTGGGCGAGGATACGATTTCGGTCACAGGCAATGTACTGCGAGACTATCTCACAGACCTATTCCCAATTCTTGAGCTTGGGACCAGCGCCAAGATGCTGTCGATAGTACCCTTGATGAATGGTGGGGGTCTGTTTGAAACCGGTGCTGGGGGATCGGCACCAAAGCATGTTCAGCAATTCATGACTGAAAACCATCTCCGTTGGGATTCGCTAGGGGAATTCCTTGCGCTAACGGCTTCGCTTGAGCATCTTTCGGACACGTTTGGGAACCCGAAGTCGAAGATCCTTGCGACAGCCCTTAGTAATGCTGTTGAGAAATTTCTGGAATCAAACAGGGCTCCCTCTCGCAAGGTGAATGAGATTGATAACCGTGGAAGTCATTTCTATCTAACGCTGTACTGGGCACAGGCATTAGCCAGCCAAAATGCAGACACCCCGCTGCAAGAAGCCTTTGCTGCACTCGCACAGGCATTGTCTGAGAATGAAACGACCATTATCGAAGAACTCAATAGCGTACAGGGCTCTCCAGTGGATATCGGAGGGTACTACCGGCCTGACTTCAAGAAGGCGAGCGAAGCCATGCGCCCAAGTGCAACCTTCAACCGATTACTAGCAACGCTCTGATCGTAAGTTCAGGTCATCCCAGCCCCCATCGTCGTGCCGCCGCTGGATAATACAGGGCTGAAACTCGGGAATGAACATTGAACATCGAAGTGTGAAATGGTGTCGTCTTGGTTTGAAGTTGGGCGTTGAATGTTCGATGTTGGAAGTTCGAAACGAACGCGTGTAACGAGGGAGGCTTCAGGCTACAGGGTATTCCGATTATAGAGATCGAAATAGTACCCACGCTGCTCGATCAACGACGCATGGGACCCCTCTTCCACGACCTTGCCCTCTCGCATCACATAGGTGTAATCCGCATTTCGAACCGTTGAGAGACGGTGCGCAATCACCAACGTTGAGCGCCCAACACACAGGCGCTCCAAAGACTCCTGAATCAACATCTCAGATTCCGAATCAAGCGAAGAGGTCGCTTCATCAAAAATAAGAATGGGCGGATTATTCAGAAACAGGCGGGCCATGGATATTCGCTGCTTCTGTCCTCCAGAAAGCATCACCCCCCGCTCTCCGACCGTTGCATCAAACCCATCTGCAAGTGTCATAATGAAGTCATAAATATGCGCACTCTTTGTCGCCGCAATGAGCTCCTCCTCTGTGGCAGAAGGGCGACCAAACATAATGTTCTGGCGTATCGTAGAGTCAAACAAGAACACACTCTGCTGCACGATACCAACATTCTGCCGCAAATCCTGTTTCTGAAGGGCCATGACATCTTGCCCATCTATCAGAATTGCACCTTGCTGAATTTCGTAGAACCTTGGGATAAGCGAAGCTAACGTCGATTTACCCGCACCCGATTCTCCAACTAAAGCAACGGTCTGCCCCGGTTTGATGTGAATGCAAACATCCTCAAGAATCCACTTCACATCAGAGTCATTATACTTAAATGTGACATTTTCCAAACGGATATCCCCCCGAATAGCTTCCATCAAATCCGCACTCGGATGATCTGGCGTTTCTGGCTCAACTTTCAGAACCTCGACAAAGCGCTCAAAAGCTGCCACCCCCTGTTGAAATTGCTCCGTAAATGCAGTCAGCCTTCGGATTGGCTGAAACATATAGCGCCTGTACATAAGGAAACCGAGCAATTCCACGATCTCCATCTGCCCGGCATGCACCAACAGCATGCCGCCCCCAATGATAATCACCGAGTAAAACTCAATAAAGAACATCATCCCGGAATGAAATCCGGCCATGGTGTGATACATATTACTCTTGGCCTCTTTGAAGTCATTATTGACATCATCAAACTGACTGATGGCATAACGTTCTTTAGCGTAAGACTTCACTTCCCGAATTCCCTGAATGGAATTCTCGACATTACTGTTGATGTCTGCAACACGCTTACGCACCTCTCGAAAACTTCTTCTCAACCGAACCGTGAATACATTTCCCCATATCAACAGGAGCGGAAGCGGAACCACGACAATTAAAGCCAGTTGCCAGTTGAGTATAAACATGAATACAAGTGAACCCGTGAGCAACGATACGGAGAGAATAAAATCCTCTGGAGCATGGTGCGCAAGCTCACTAATGGTAAACAGATCGTTCGATATGCGAGACATGATGTGCCCCGTCTTGGTATGATCAAAATAATGGAACGACAGCTTTTGTAAGTGCCGAAAAAGATCGCCGCGCATCTCTGTCTCGATACGCGTCCCGAGAATATGTCCCCACTTAATGTTGATGAACTCTGTAATCGCCATCAGCACCATCAACACACCAAGAATGAGTATGGTCATCCAAATTTCAGAAAGGCTGGCATCTTTGAGCTGATCTTTCCCCAGCATCCGCACAACCAGATAGGGAACCACCATCATGAAAGCTGATCGCAAAACTGCGGACGTCAGGTCTACCGAGAAAAGTTTTCGGTGAGGCTTATAATAAGATGCAAATCGTTTTAACATGTTAACTTTCATACTTGTTAGGGTCATCTGACAAATCTAAGGATAACAGAAATCCATTTTGACCGCGGATGGGCACAGATGGGCACGGATAGCGAAAAAAATGGATAGAATGGGGCTTTGAATCAGGTCCGTCTTTCTTTTATCAAGATATCGTACCACATTGAAACACCAGTTTTGCATCCCTATTCCATCCGTGCCTATCCGCGCCCATCCTCGGTTAAATGCCCTAGTAGCACCCACAGATTCTCTTGTAGAGCCATAAACTTTTGCGGCCCGAGGGCGGGCCACCTCCATCTCTAAAACCAAAGCCCATACTGCAAAGATGGAGGCGGGATGCCCTCACCCCGCATGTATTTTCAAGAGTCTGCATTATCGTGAGCAAGTGATGTAGGCGAGGCCTCGTGTATCAAAATTGACGGAACGTCATTCTCAAGCTTCAGCGAGGCATCACATGGAGATTCCGGCAGACAATCGGCGAGTTCCTCCAAATCGGTAATCCCTGATGAAAGCAGATCCAACAATGCGGAAGGATCATGCTGAAATGCCACCCGCGTCTCCTCTTCCGTCAACATTTCAAACGTCCCAAAGTAGGTGACAAGATCGCGTGCAAGCGAAGTCAGTTGGCTAAATCCTTGCTGATCAAACAGGTCGGTAATAAACGCCTTTTGAAGGGCAACGATATCCTGGTCTTGTGGATTCAGTTTCAACCAGCGCACCAGTCGGCGCACAAAGGTTGACGGCCTCATCGAAAGCGCCTGAAGCACAATGTTAAACCAGGGGACAGCTTGTCCTTTGTTATAGAAGCGGTCAAATGCTTTCGCCATATCTGCCGCAATCGCCATATCCTTCACGCCAAAGGTTGAGGTCGATTTAACCAGATATGGCACAGAAACCGCATACGTTAAGCCCAAGGATTGAGCCGTTTCCTGAAGCCGCGTGCCCGGAAGAACAGCAAGGGGAAAAATATCGACATGATTCGGAATAAACCCCATCACAAAGTCAAAACTCTTACAAAAGCCTTTGAGTGTATCCCCCGGCAAACCATAGATCAGGTCAAACCCATAAACCGCGCCAGCCTGATGCAGTAGAAACACTTTCTGCTCGAAATCCACGGCGTCTATGCTGCGATTGACATTTTTTAATACGCGATCCGAAACACTCTGCAAGCCTATCTGTAGGGAACACGGAATTGAGGCAAACAATTCAGCCAACTCTGCATCAATGAATTCACTACGCACTTCAAAAAAGAAATAGATTTCCGGAGCCACATCACGGATGAGTCGTAGAACGGATTTTGCCTTAGCCTTGTTATAGTTGAAGGTTGGATCTAAAACAAAAATCTGTTCAACACCCGCCTCACTGAACAGGCGGAGTTCATCCGTAATGCGTTTCATAGGATACCGACGAATCCCAGACTGGCCTCGAGATTCGTAGCAAAAATCACACTTATAGGGACACCCACGCGACAATTCCCATAATACTCCCTGGTACTGTTTCAAATCTAGAGTGCCATCAAGATAGGGAGATGGCAGGCACGAAAGATCCTTCACCGGATTCATCGCGACGTTCTCCGAAAGCCGCTGCGGTGCCCCTCCCGCCAAGAGGTATTCTATTACCGGCACAATACTCGCCTCGCACTCTCCAGGAAGGACAAAATCAAAAAGTCCCATAGCGATGTCGGGGCCCTGCCCCATGGAAACCTCTGGACCACCCGCAAACAAAACCCTATCTGGATTGTCTTGCTTTAGAAGCTGCGCAATTTCAAGTGTCCGATTCCGATTCCACATGTATACAGAAAAGCCTATGCAATCGGGGGCGTGAGCGAGAATCTGCGTCATGCAGTCGTCAACGGTCTGATCAACGTAGAGATCCAAGATTTGCGTATCAACACAACCAGAGAACTGGCGATCCAGAACAGCGGCCAACATCGCAGGCCCAAGGGGGACTGCACGCGCAGACGGCTCAATATGAATGGCTACAAACAGCAACTTCATGAAAACTCAGCATTAATATTGGAACTTACCGGTGTATTGCCCAAATCAAAACACACCAGCGGCGAGATGCTTCGGCAAGCTCAACATGACATATCGCTTCGGGTCGAAGAATCTCCTTTTGAGCAACACATCGCTACGCGATACCCAGTGCATCACGCTGAGCTTGCTCAATCGTCTGAATGCCTTCCTCTGCAGAATCCAGAAGCGCGGTCAGTTGATCTCGCGAAAACACGCCTTGCTCTCCTGTCCCCTGCACTTCAACTAAAGCACCATCGCGCATCACAACATTCATATCCACTTCGGCAGTTGAATCGTTCGCGTAATCCAAGTCACAAATGACTGCACCCTTCACAATGCCAACACTCACGGCGGAAATCTGTCCCAGCAAGTAATACTCGGGGCCTGGTTTTTCCTGATCTTTAGCCACAACACGCAGGGCGTCATACAAGGCAACCCAACCCCCGCTAATTGCAGCCGTACGCGTACCACCATCCGCCTGCAACACATCACAGTCAATTGTGATGGCGACTTCACCCAGTTTCTCCATATCGACAGCCGCGCGCAAAGAACGTCCAATCAAACGCTGAATCTCGGTACTCCGGCCATCCTTCTTTATGCCATCACGCCGCTTGCGTCCACCTCCTGTACTCCCTGGAAGCATTGAATACTCGGCTGTAACCCACCCTTTGCCGGAATTGCGTAAGAAGGAAGGAAGGGAGGACGATATACTGGCTGTGCAAATCACCTTAGTATCGCCAAAACTTGCAAGGCAGGATCCCGCCGGGTGCATAACATAATTGCGCTCAAATTTAACAGGTCTCATATTCAAACTCCTCTATTTTCACTTTTGTGCTCAAAGCTAGTACCATGTTACATATCAACTGTGATGTAGGACGGGCTTCTCCGGTATTCCGGTGAGCCCGTGGCCTTGTGCTCTTCTGAGCTGCACGCGCTCCCGGGTATGGGAAGCACGTCCTACAACATTACACGTGTGACATGACGCTAGTGCGTTTAAAGAAGTCCGCAACATAGGCCTGATAGCCCACTTTGGCGAACACCTTTTTTCGACACTCGCTACGGCGCACCTCACATTTACAGGTAAGGTAACTAAGCGTTGTGTCTCCGAAGGATTGTACAAGGTGGAAACTTAATGTCGTGGACCAAAGTAGCTACGGCTTTCCAGAGCTGTAGCACCCGCCGCATCACAACCAACTCACGCTCCACATGATAAGCTCTGGAGAGCCGATCTACTGTTGGCGAACAAAACGTTAGAATGCTAAGAAAACGGTTAAGTTTCAGGCGAGCAGCTCTAATTCGAGGTATCGAGGTCGACCGCTTGAGACCTGGACTTGCGAACGGCGGCAAGTTGCATATCCAAAGTCCCCGGAGCATAACCCAAAGCAAACGCCTTGCCACTATCAAGCGAAACATCAGGCGGCCGCGGCGCCGACATCTTAATATCACAAATCTTTGCCTTTTGTATTGCCGTTGCGGAAAGACCAAAAATCTCAGCCAGTTTGAGACCAAAGGCATATCGGCTTATGCGCTCGCCACCTCCAAGATGAAGAATACCCCTAGCCCCCTTCGATAAGGCAAGCAGCAAACCATTTGCTGCAACCATTCCACTAACAGGTGTCCGAATTTCATCCTCGAACAGCGTAAGCGCCTCCCCCTTTGCGAGCCTCTCAAGCCAAGGCCCGATAAAGCTTGCCGGAGCCCCATCTCGATCTCCAAACATCAACGGAAGTCTACACACAACCCCAGCTGGCACCCGGCTGAGCACAGCCTCCTCCGCAGCCAGTTTGTGGCGTCCATAGATGCTCGCAGGTTCTGTGGCTGACGCCTCATCATAAGGGGCATGTTGCCCATCAAATACTAAGTCTGAAGACGTAAACACCATTGGGACGTCGTGCTTACCACACCACTCGGCAATATTTTGTGTTGACACAACATTGACACGTTCGGACGCTACGGGATCAGACTCACACGCATTTGGCTGAGAAAGCGCAGCAGCATGCACGATAGTATCTGGCTGAAGATCATTGAGGAAGGCCGTCAACTCCCCACCAGTAAGATCCAAGCGGTGCATGGCGACACCGTCAATCGAAGTCGCATGAGTACAGTAGGTTCCCACGACATTCCATGACAGGGCAGCAACGCGACAGACATGCCACCCCAAAAACCCAGAGGCACCTGTCACAAGCAGCGTTCGACCGTGCTTTTGATTAGCGCGAGTCATCACGAAAGCAAAACCTTCCGTACATCAACAAACGGCATTCCCGCCCGCTGCGCGGCGATTATTCCGGGATTCCCATCCTCAAAGACGAGGCACTTATTTGCAGGAACACCAAGACGACGAGCCACCTCTATAAATATTCCGGGATTAGGCTTCTGATCCACGGGATCATCTGCCGTCACAATCGTATCAAAAGCCTGCCCTAGCCCAATGGCATCGAGAATGAGATCCACGTTCTGTCTTGTTCCACCAGAAGCGACAGCCATAGGGAGTCGCCCCAGATGAGCATCAACAACATCGGCAATAACATCAATACGGAGCGAATCAGGAAGTTTCTTTTGAACACGAAACTGCTTCTCTCCGCTGAATGCTACTGGATCCAGTGCAGCTCCAAATTCAGCGTTATAGGCTTCAACAATAACGCGCGATGGCACACCACAAAAGGCATGCAGAAATTCAGGAGGGCAAACAAGACCCTCGGCTGTAAAAGACTCCTGCCATGCTTCCCAATGGAGGGGCATTGTGTCCGCCAGAGTTCCATCACAATCAAATATAAGCGCCTTTGACTCGGCAATCAGTGCTTCCATGACGCGAGACACTAGCAAAACCCTCAACTAGGTTCAACATCACGCAAACTTTGGTAAAATCACCGTTTCTACTTGTCCGCTGCAAATGACACCTGATAGATTGTTTTTTTGCCTGAAAGGACGCTTTATGACTCACAACAATTGGATTGCCATCCTCGACTTTGGATCCCAAGTCACTCAACTGATTGCACGCCGTATACGCGAACAACAGGTTTACTGCGAAATCATTCGTTTCGATACGCCCCTAGAAGAACTCCGCCAACGCGCCCCCAAGGGAATCATCCTTTCGGGTGGCCCTTGCAGTGTTCCCGATGCTGATGCTCCAAAGTGCGACCCCGCACTCTTTGAAATGGGCATCCCTATTCTGGGAATTTGCTACGGCATGCAGCTTACGGCCCATACGCTTGGCGGCAACGTCTATGCCAGTGATAAACGGGAATACGGAAAAGCCGTTATGCACATCACAAAACCAAGCCCTCTCTTTCAGGGCTTGCAGCCAGACCTACAAGTGTGGATGAGCCATGGCGATAAAGTTGAAACGATGCCTGTAGGGTTTGAGGCCGTAGCCGAATCAGACAACTGCCCCTATGCTGCCATACAGAATATCGAAAAGCATATTTACGGCGTACAGTTCCATCCAGAAGTGGTTCACACCCCACAGGGAGCAGAAATACTAAAGAACTTTGCTTTCAACATCTGCGACTGTGATGCCGACTGGGCAATGAGCAAGTTCATCGAAGAAAACATCTCGGCAATCCGCACCAAAGTTGGCGATGACCACGTATTACTCGGACTCTCCGGGGGAGTCGATTCCTCCGTAGTGGCCGCCCTACTCCACAAAGCGATTGGCGACCAACTTCACTGCGTCTACGTCGACAACGGCCTTATGCGTTACCGCGAGACAGAGGATGTCGAAGAACTTTTCGGCAACGCTTTCGGCATCAACCTTACCGTCGCTCGCGAAGTCGATCTCTTTCTCGATAAACTCGAAGGCATCTCCGATCCCGAACAAAAGCGTAAAATCATCGGCGCCACCTTCATTGATGTCTTTGCCGACAAAGCACGCGACTTTGCGGGCAAAGTCAAATACCTCGCTCAGGGAACCCTCTACCCCGACGTCATTGAATCTGTATCCCCTATTGGCGGGCCATCGGCCACGATTAAGTCTCACCACAATGTGGGTGGCCTCCCTGATGATCTTCAATTTGATCTAATTGAGCCCCTCCGTGAGCTTTTCAAAGATGAGGTCAGAGAGGTGGGACGCGAACTGGGACTTCCTAGCTATGTCGTCGATCGCCAGCCCTTCCCCGGCCCCGGACTCGCGGTTCGTATTATTGGCGAGATCACACGTGATCAAATCGAGGTCCTTTGCCAGGCAGACTTGCGTGTGCGCGAAGAAATCCTGAAAATGGAAAACCATTTGGATGTGTGGCAATACTTTGCCGTACTGCTTCCGATTCAGTCTGTGGGTGTCATGGGGGATAATCGAACCTACGAAAACGTCATAGCCGTTCGGGCTGTAGAAAGCCGTGACGGCATGACAGCTGACTGGTACAAGCTTCCCTACGATGTCATGGACAGCATCTCGAACCGCATCATCAACGAGGTTAAAGGCGTCAACCGTGTCGTCTACGACATCAGCTCAAAACCACCATCGACGATTGAGTGGGAATAAGGCAACAGGCGTCACTCTCCAGGCACTTCAGCCAATTCGGAGGCAGCAGATTCGTACTCAATGCTATCAGGTTTAAGATTGGCCAATGCCGTTTGATACCAATCACGGGCACGTGCATACGCAGCACTCGCATCCTTTGAACGCCCCTCCATCCCCGCGTAAATATCACCTATACGCTTCTCATTAAATCCCAGAACGGCCTCTTTCGTCATCTTTGCACCATTCTCCGGATTGATAACCGAAGTGTCCCAGACTTCCACCCGAGCCATATGCTTTCTAAAAAGCGTAATTGCATCATCTTTGCGGCCCTCTTGAAGAGCCAAATGAGCCTTCACCTTATCGAGTATCTCCTCGTGCCATTTCTCGTCATACCCCGGAACCCCAGCCTCAATCACCTCACAAGCACGTTTGAAGTCCTTGCAATAAAAGGCCCCATCCAACTGTAGGAGAGCCAGCGCCCCGAGTTGTCCTTCGCGTAAATCCTTCGCAGCCATAAAACGATCAAGCACCCCCAAGCACCGTTTTTGAAGTTCGCTGTCTTTCGACATCATGATCATATGAAAACCATGATTAAATTCAGCGTGCAAATCCGAAGCGGGGATACCCGCATCCAGGGCCTCGTTGACTCGCATAAGAAAAGCGTCGCGTTGACCTGCTGCTTCCGCAATGCGAATCCATCGCGTTGCAACCCTGTCTCGTGTGCGAGGACGTTCATCACCCCCCGCATATGCTGCAGCCACCATGCGAACCGCAACGTCCTGCGCATCGCCCTTTACCGCCGCAACCACCACTTTCACGGCACGCACGCTCAAAGCGGAATCGCCCAACGCTACAGCATTATCAATCAAGAACGACGCGGCTTCCTTCAGGTTTTTTTGCTGGAGTAACATATCGACTTCAACACTAAGCAAAAGCGAGGTCAAATCAGCACGAGCGTCACCACGACTCCGCAACGCTTTAAGTAAAGCGTCCAACCCTGCATAATCGTTAATCGCCAGCCCCGCCTGGGTGATTGACGTAACAACGGAAAGATTAAGCTCAGGCGACAGTTCAAAGATTTCATTAAGTCGATCGACAACAGGTGCAATCGTTCCGGCATCTGCATATGTCTTTCCCCGAATCCGCCAGATATACGCTTTTATTTTAGAAGGCACAGGCGCTGCAAGAATTTTCTCGTACCATGCCACAGTCACAGCTGCATTGGTGGACATACTGGCTTGCATCAGTTTTGAGAAACCCAAACGGGCAATCTCATCATCATCCGCCGCGAGTGAAAGATAGGCGTCCTGAACGACATCAATCAAATCCTCTGCCAAATACTCATCAAACAGCCATGCGACTAAGCTTGCCTTATTCTCAACCTGTTCGGCATCAGCCAGAAGGGATTTTATGTGCAAAATTGCGGCTTGGTGTCCGCTTTTGAGTTTCACATCAGAAATCTCATTTTGCAGCTGCTCTTCAGAAGAAAGCTCAGGCTCGCACGCCTTACGCTTACAACCCGTCAACATCGCAAAGCCCAAAGCCACCGCTACAACAACAATCATCCACTGCTTCATATCATGCCTCCTGTTTGTTTCCACTCACGCTATCACGTCTAACTTAAATCCAAAATACTGCGCCGCATTATTGTAGCTGATCGCTTTCACCATTTCCCCAACAAGCTCAAAATCATCCGGGATCAATCCCCTCGCCATATCAGTGCCAAGAATATTGCAAAGAATCCGGCGAAAATACTCATGCCGCGTATACGAAAGGAACGATCGACTGTCCGTTAGCATCCCCACGAAGCGACTCAACAAGCCCAACTGGGATAACGCTTCAATATGTCGGTTCATGCCGTCCATCTGATCATTAAACCACCAACCACTACCAAATTGAATCTTGCCCGGTGTCCGACCATCCTGAAAATTTCCCAACATGGTTCCAAGCACCTCGTTATCTCGTGGATTGAGTGTATAGAGAATCGTGCGGGGAAGCATTTCATCGCGGTCCAAGCGATCCAAAAAGCGTGAAAGGGCTTCGGCGATCGGCCAATCGCCAATGCTGTCAAACCCGGTATCGGGACCCAATCGGTCGCCCATTCGTGAGTTATTGTTGCGTAGCGCGCCATAATGAATCTGCATCGTCCAATCCGACTTCGCATCCATACGCGCGCATTCATACAGCATCGCCGATCGGAATTTACGAACCTCCTCCGTCGGCACCGGTTGCATGCTGCGCCCCCGTTGAAATGCCGCTTCGATCTCAGCATCGGTGTACGGTTCTGCGTAAACCGTATCGAGGCCATAGTCCGATAACCGACACCCCATCGACGCAAAATAGTCGTGACGTTTCTGAATCGCAGACAACAGTGCATCCACAGACTCAACAGCAGTGTTCGTGGTTTCTTCAAGTTTCTCAATCCAGCTATTCCAAAGATAGCCCTTATCAATAGCCAACACCTTATCCGGACGCCATGCCGGCAACATCTGCGGAGAAAATGAGGCATCCTCCGCAACCGCACGGTGGTGCTCCAACGTATCGGTGGGGTCGTCGGTCGTGCAAACAAGCAACACGTTGCTCTGCTGCATCAACCCACGTGCCGACATCGTTGGCTCTTTTAGCCGTTCAACACTACGATTCCAAACGGCATCTGCCGTCTTGGGAGACAACATGAGATCATCAATATCAAAGTAGCGTGCCAGCTCCAAGTGGCACCAGTGGTACATCGGATTTCGAAGCAGATACGGCATCGTTTCTGCAAACTTGTCAAACTTCTCGCGATCGCTTGCATCCCCCGTGCAAAATCGCTCATCAACGCCATTCGACCGCATCGTACGCCACTTGTAGTGATCGCCGCTAAGCCAGACCTGCGCCAGATTCTCCCACCGCTTATCCTCAGCCACTTCCTGAGGGGATAAATGGCAGTGATAGTCCACAATCGGCATATCCTTGGCATAATCATGAAAAAGCCGGACAGCCTGTGGGGTTTCTAAAATAAAGTCATCGTGAATAAAGGTTCCGGTCATCAAGTCTCCGTAAGGCTTTCCCAACTGCTCATGTGCACTGCATCTTTTATCACAGAGCACACCAGTCATGCAAGAATCGCAAGATACAAATATTTCGATTTCCACACCGTCAAAGATATCGTATGAACAGATCTATGAATACACCACGTTACCGCGCCCTTATTTTTGATATGGATGGCACAATCACAACCCCCGTCATTGATTTCCAGCGCATCCGGCAGGAAATCGGGTTAGGCCCCGGTGATGTAGCAAAAGAGATCGAAGATCTGCCTAAAAAGGAGCGCGACGCAGCGTGGCGTGTTATCGAAAGACACGAACGCAAAGCAGAAGCAGAACAACAACTCCAAGAGGGCACAAAGGAACTCTTGGAGCGCTGCCGAAAGGACGACATACGGATAGGCTTAATCACCCGCAATGTCAGACGTAGCGTCGATAGACTATGTCAGAAATTTGATCTCGTGTTCGATTCCATCATCACACGCGAATTTCCTCACATAAAACCCCACCCTGCTCCCATCATTCACATGCTGACGGCATGGGAGATCGCAGCAGAAGACACGCTCATGATTGGTGACTACATTCACGATATCCACTGCGGCATAGCGGCAGGTACCGCAACCTGTTTCTATATGAACCCCGGTTGCAAGGACTTCGGGGTCCATGCCGACTTTACCGTTCGATCCATGGCAGAACTCGGGGCTCTCCTCTACGGCGCGTTGTCTAAATCGCTAGAGCGCCTACGGCGAGATGCTTCGACAAGCTCAGCATGACTTCTTCTTAAGGAATTCAGATGCCTCCAGACTGTCATTCCGAGCGAAGTCGAGGAATCTCGATTTGGGTAACATGCCGTTAAATTCTACTTGCACCTAAATAGAATCGCTGTCAGAATTTAGATCAAGAGGCGTAGTCAAATTGCATTCTGTAATTCGACGACCGCCAGCGGCTCTATGAAAGCGCCAACCACAGGAGGGTCACAAACGTAATGAATCATTTCAAATCGCACTTACGACTGGGTTTGGCATCTCTATGTTCACTTCTCATAGGACTCGCCATCGTCGGCTGTGAATCGGATGACGATGATGACGATAGCAGCAGCACATCAAGCATTGATGTAAGCGGTGCATGGTCATATTCGGATACGGCCAACACGCAATCGACATGGGCTCTGGTGCAGTCAAGCAACGGAACCATTACGGGGGCAGGAACCGGAGGGGGAACGATAACCGGAAGCATTAGCTCAGCAACAATCTCACTGGGGCTTGTCTACGCCGACAGCAGTACGGCGACATTATCCGGAAGCTCAACAACCAATGTCATGACGGGGACATTCACTAACTCGGACTCAGTCAACGGCACTTGGGCAGCCGTAAAAACGAACTAAAACCGATGTGCCCTGTCTTTGATCGACCGCGTCGTCTTTCCGTCATCCTCTTCCGTGTGCTGTGCAATACTAAGAAGCACGGAACACATGACGATGGACATCATCAAGCTAGACCCTCCATAACTGATAAAAGGCAGCGGCAATCCCTTTGTTGGCAAACACCCGGTAACCACACCAACGTTGATGGATGCTTGTAAGCCAATCATCATAGTGATACCAAAACCCAGCAGACGACCAAAGGGCTCCGAGGCCCTTGAACTGATCGTCAATCCACATATAAAGAAACCGACAAAGAGCAGAATCACCAACAGCGTTGCGACAAAACCCAGTTCTTCTGCAATAATGGAAAGAATGAAATCCGTGTGTGCCTCCGGCAGATAGAACCGCTTTTGCATACTATTTCCCAAGCCAACCCCAAAGGGGCCACCCATAATAAATGCAATCTTGGATTGGGCAAGATGATAGGCCTGATCCGGATATTTATCAGGCCACAGAAAAGCCAGAATACGCTCCAGCCGTTCTGTACTCTGCATAATAGCAACCGCGAATGCGGATAGTCCTGCAACCCCCGTCACCAAGAGGTGCGTCAGTTTGGTCCCCCCCACAAACATGATCAACATACCAACAGCTGTAGTAACGAACGTCGTTCCAAAGTCAGGTTCCAGGAATACAAGACCGATGATGCAACTCAACCCCAGAAAGGGGTAAAGCAAGCCCATCCGAAACTCTTGGGCCCGACGACCATAGCGAGACATCCATGTCGCCAACCCAACAATTGATGCCAGCTTCGCGAGCTCAGAGGGTTGAAAACGTATAGGTCCAAATCTCAGCCAGCGAAAGCTCCCCTTAACCTTGCCGCCAATTCCCGGCACAAATACGAGAACCAGCAAAACAAGTGTCACCAGCAGCAGAGGAACTGCAAGCCGCCGCAAGTGGTGATAGTCAAGCTTTGAAACCAGCGTGCCGGCAATAATGGACAGGAACAGCCAAAGGAGTTGTCGACGGAGATAAAAATGAGGATCCGCCATACGAGCACTACTGGTGCTGTATAGCATCACGATGCCCAGTGCAATGAGCACAAGGACAATCGCGATCATCAACGAAGCCGCACGACGCATAGTGGAATTTACAGGTTAGGGGTTAAAGGGCTGAAAAGGGGGAAACTACATTGAGCCCACCCTACCGCAGGAGCACGGAAATAAAGAGAAACTCTCTGTCTGTTTACTCCCTTTTTAAGGTTGAGCTTTCAAATTTCAGCTTTCACCTTTCAGCTTTACTCCCATTAGTCCAGAGTCGGAATGATAAGTTTTTGTCCCGGCACAAGCCGATCAGAGGAAAGCCGGTTAACGCTGCGAAGATCGGCAATGCTCACATTGAGTTCCGAAGCAACGGTTAGAATGTCGTCACCAGCCTGAACTGTATACATCGTGGCTGAAGCAGAAGACACAGGCAATTCAGGAGCTAAATCAATCATTGCAAGATCATCAGCGCCCGCGTCGAGAGAAACAGATGGCAGCGAACTGACCGGCACGGGAGCGCGAGATGTGAATGCCGGGCGCGTAAGCTGTGTTGCAGGAATGGGCTTCCCACCAGGAATGGTAAGCGTCTCCCCTACATAGATTTTATTGTTGTTAAGCCCGTTTGCCTCTTTCAGCGCCGTTGTTGTTACCCCAGCTTTAGCCGCAATAACGGAAAGACAGTCTCCGGCCTGCACAACATAAGCATTACTGCCAGCAGGCAGTTTGGCAGCAGCGCGAGACGAGGCAGGTTTAACGGTTTTAACCGGGTTGTCCAAATTCACATTTCCCGGCAACAGCAGTTTCTGCCCAAGTCGAATCTTGTTGGGATCAGCAATGTGGTTGATGGTCATGACTTCAGCCACGCTGATACCATAGCGATGTGCAATGCCTGAAAGTGTATCTCCCTTACCGACAACATATGTTGTTGTCGCATCTACAGGCCAGGCCTTTGCTTCGGGAACCACGACCGCTTCAGCGGGTGGCGGCATGACAACTTCAGGTTCCATGGACTCTGTAATGACGGATGGCGGCATGGGAGTCTCGGTCGGCATCGACACAGGACCTCGCGTTGTCCCACACCCTTGAATCAAAAATGCGCATCCCACGGCAACGTGAGCCCCAACAACAGCACTAACCATCAACGATGTTTTCATGTTTTCTCTCCTCTTTAATTTCCTCTACAATACGTTTGAATTGTTCGCCTCTATCCCGATATGACCTAAACTGGTCGAAACTCGCACACCCTGGAGACAAGAGCACCGTATCACCAGGCACAGCATTTTTGAACGCCAATCTGACAGCAACAGCCAACTCCCCACACGCCAGACATGGCACGGTATCCTGCCATGCTCGTATGAGCAATTCGCTCGCTTCTCCTATAACATAGACACACGCCACATTCCTTGCCAATACTTCTTTGACAAACTCTAAGTCTTTTTCCTTCAGCTGCCCTCCGGCAATCAAGCGGACAGGCCCCTTTATAATTTCAATTCCAGCTCGTAATGCTGCAAGATTGGTCGCTTTTGAGTCATCCACAAAGGAAATATCATCCACAATCCTCACCGCTTCTATCCTATGCGATAATGGCGTAAATTTTTGTAGATATTCAGAAATCAGATCGGGATTTATACCACAGGACCGCACAGTCGCCACTGCTGCAGCGACAGCCAAACCCAAAACGGGGTTGTCGAACGCTGTTCCCGCAACCCTTATTGCCACCCTTTTCCCTGTATCATCACGACACACTACGCCTTCGGTGGCATCGTAGGTCACGTTGGCTTCTGCAGAGAGTCCAAAACTTACCCACTGAGGCGCCCCCGTCACAAGCGACTTCACGCCCGACAGCTCGATATCATGAACCACAGCAACATCATGCTCCCCCATACAATTGAACAGCCGACTCTTTAGGGTACGGTAGGTCTGCATATCTCCATGCCGATTCAAGTGGTCTGGCTGGATATTTAACAGGACCCCCACACGAGGGTGAAACATCGACACGCGTTCCAGCTGAAATGAGCTAACTTCAACCACAATCCAATCCCATGCAGCCCCCTGCTCAACAACAGAGGAGAGAGGGGTGCCATAATTGCCCGCAATTTCGGTGCGAATGCCTCCCAACCTAAGCACATCCGACAGTAGTTTAACTAAGGTGCTTTTGCCATTTGTGCCCGTCACCGCAATAATCGGACACACACAGTACCTAAACCCAAGCTCTAACTCCGATATCACCTCAACATCTCGGCGTTCCATCTCACGAACCCACGCCGATGCCTGATCAATGCCCGGACTCACAACACACAGGTCGAAAGCATCCACAGGGAGAGAGGTAACACCCATCAACACCCGAACTCCCAACGCCAGTAGAGATTCAATTTCTCCGGCAATCAAAGACCCAGCTGCAGCACGATCAACAACCGTAACGGTTGCACCCTGACGGACCAAGAGCCGCGCGGCAGCCTCTCCGCTCACCCCTAACCCCAATACAATCGCATTTTCTGCTATCATCATGATTCCTGATATACCGGTTCTATATATCGTTCGAAGTCCGACAGGCTTCTAGCGAAGCTTTAATGTCAAAAGCCCCAACAACGCAAAAATAATGGACATGATCCAAAATCGAATTGTCACTTGGGTCTCACTCCAGTCTAACTTCTCAAAATGATGATGAATGGGAGCCATTAAAAAAATGCGTTTACCCCCGCGCAACTTAAATGATGCCACCTGTAGGATCACGCTTACCGCCTCCATAACGAAAACGCCTCCCACAACCACAAGCAGGACTTCCTGTTTGATCAGGATAGCCACCATGGCAATCGCACCGCCTATCGCAAGACTGCCTGTGTCACCCATGAACACCTGTGCAGGATGACAGTTGTACCAGAGAAAACCCAAACTCGCACCAGCCAGACATCCGCAGAACACCGTCAACTCACCAGCTCCTTTGATATAGGGAATATAGAGGTACTCAGCAAAATGAACATGTCCGGTTGCATAAGCCATCACCAGATAAGACAGAGCCACTGAGCTGGTGCAGCCAATTGCAAGGCCATCTAGCCCATCCGTCAGGTTTACCGCGTTGGTTGATCCAACCATCACAGTCGCAACAAACAAAAGAGCAAACAAGAGTCCCATATCAGCAACCAGGGGTGCTTTGAGAAAGGGAACCATAAAACTCCGGGCATGTGCTGAAGTTTCGGGGTGAGAAAGCAGCGCAAACAAAACAACAGCCGCCCAGAGAGACTGGAGCAATAGCTTCCCTTTTCCACTCATTCCCTTTGCACTCTTCTGGCGCAGCTTGGCATAGTCATCCCAAAATCCAACGGCACCCATGTAGCACAATGTGGCAAGCGAAAGGTGTACGAAGAAATTAGTGGGGATTGCCCACAACAGGCAGGAGATGACCATTGCGGCAATGATGAGAAGGCCTCCCATTGTCGGGGTGCCCTGTTTGTTGTGGGCA
>Ga0307929_1001098_pt1 | contig 22482 bp, 17 predicted proteins | sample AceLakmetage1330_FD_203160 | JGI IMG/M metagenome (GOLD analysis project Ga0307929, IMG submission 203160) | Saline water microbial communities from Ace Lake, Antarctica - #1330 | ecosystem: Environmental > Aquatic > Non-marine Saline and Alkaline > Saline | place: Antarctica: Ace Lake...
CTCTCTCCCCTTAATGGAATCTTTTAAACCCGCAAGTTGTGTTCTGATACTTCCGTCCAATTCAAGATCTCCAACCTTGGCAATAATACCGCCAATAATTGAAGGATCCACACTGGGCGTAAGTTCCACTGTCTTGCCAGTAAGCTTTTCTAATGTTGCCTGCACTTTGGCCTGCAATTCTTTACTCAATTCTACTGCTGAGACCACGCTACCATGACTGACATTCTTTTCTTCATCAACCATGATCTGAAATTCTTCGGCAATATCCGGAAGAACATCAGCGCGCTTTTTCTCGACCAGCAGGTTGAGAAAATTGCCCATAACTTTATCGACACCCATGGAGGCAACAATACCTTCCATTACCTTTTCCCGGACATCCATGGGATAAAGGGGGTTCGTTAACGCATCTGCCAAACCGACATCGGAGGCAAATATTTCATTTAATCCCTGAAGAGCATCATTATAGTCTTCAAGTTTTCCATCATCTTTACCGACGGCAAAAAGTGCCTTGGCATATCGTCTAGCTAAGATTATCTGTTTCACTGGACGGCTCCTACTTTGTCTAAGTAATCTTCGATAATCTTAACCTGATCATCAGCTGTCAGATTCTTAATGATTAACTCCTCTGCCATAATTGCTGCCTGCTCTGTAACACTCACCTTGAGGCTACGCTTTGCGGCGGTAACTTCATTGGCGATTGCCATTTCAGCAGAGCGCTTAACATCATCAGCAGATTTCGCGGCAGCCTCAAGGATTCTAACCTTTTCAATCTCGGCCTGGGCAACTGCTTTTTCAACGATGGAACCAACGTCTTTTTCAACGGATTCGAGTTTAGCAGAAAATTCCTTATAGGCTTTTTCAGCATCAACTTTTTTCGCTTCAAGCTCTTCGATCTCATCTCTGATTTGCTGGCGGCGTGAACCGAGCCCATTGGCTATCGGTTTGGCACCAAACTTAACAAGAATAATCATCAGAACGATGAAGTTCATCACCCTCCAACCAAGATCCTTCAGTTTAGCTGGTGACAGGCTGTCCATTGGAGCGCCATGTCCAGCAGCAGCCGCATCGCCGTGAAGCGCTGCTTCTTCTGCTGCATGCCCTTCAACCACAGCATGACCGGCATTCACTTCACCTTTCATCTCAGCAGATACGTGAGCATCCGCAGTGGGCATTCCTTCACCAGTTGCCGCCGTAGTTCCGTGGTCTGTGGCCCAGACATTTCCTGCTGCCAGGGCAAACCACAGAATCAGCACAACGAGTGCACTTTTCCCGATTGTTCGCTTCATTCCCATCATCCTTACAGACTCCTTCCCAAAATTTTTCCTGCCATGGCAGATGCAAATCCGTCAAGTCCGGCTTCAAGATCCTTCCGAGCAGCCTCAACCTGGGATTTAATACCTACCAGCTGTTTATCTTTGTCAGCATCGGCTTCAGATTTGATTGCAGCGAGTTTTTCTTCACCGGCAGCTTTTGCTCCGGCGCGCGCATTATCAAGTGCAGCCTTGGCCTGGGTGGAGGCCTTATGCATTTTTTTGTCTACTTCTTCCTGGCGTCTACGAGCGTTATCTTCATACTTAATTACGTCATCACGCATGCCCTGCAACTTAACTTTCCTCTCCTGCAAAATCTTTAGTACTGGCTTGTAGATGACTCCATTAAGAAGAAACATCAGAACGAAAGCGTTTGCGATCTGCAACAACAGGGTGATATCCATTGAAACCATTTTCTCTACTCCTGATTAGCTAAGATAACTCAAAAAAAACCGCCCAAAATGAATGGTGATTCACAACACGAAAAACGGTTGTACTGCATATATAGCGTACTGTCAACTTTTTTATAAGAGAGTCAAGGGCTTGAAATCACAGTTTTGACAACCCTTGTTTCGAACAATGCTTCAATTTATTTCACTATTTCCTACAATTAGAATCCACAAGTTGTTTCTAAAAGAATTTCCCGAATCCACAAGGTATTTTTTTGTGGTACCGCAACCTTGTCTCTGCTACCAAAAAACAAAAAAAAAGAGGCGCCTCTCCAACAGTTCATTCCTGTCAGACAGATGCCTCTCAGACGTACTCTGGCCACAAATATTTATACCTGCAGACACCGTCAACCTACACAGCTTATTACTATTATTTTCCCAGCAGCTCCCGGACGTGATTATCAACAGATCCAATAGCTTCATTCATTTTATCGGGCATGCTGCCACCCGCCTGTGCCATATCAGGCCTGCCACCGCCTTTACCACCAACAATAGCCGCAACCCTGTTTATCAGATCACCTGCCTTGATCTTTTTGGTAAGATCCTTTGATACAATAGCAAGCAGAGCCGCCTTGCCATTAATCTCACCGCCAAGCACTGCCACTCCGCTTCCCATATCATCACGCATCTTATCCCCAACTTCACGCAATGTTTTGGGGCTATCCAGAGGAATAACAGCTGCAATGACCTTAACTCCTTCTATCTCTTTTGCAGAAGTAAGTAAATCACCAAGATCGGAACTTGCCAGTTGTGCAGAAAGTTCAGCAACCTGTTTTTCCAGACGCTTCACTGTGCTTGTCATAGTTTGAAGGCGATCAACTATGTTTTCCGGCTGAGCATTTAAAAGCTTGCTCACGTCATGTTCCCGTCGTACCTGTTCCATTACCCTGTTCTGTGCCGCACTGCCTGTTACTGCCTCAATTCTACGTACTCCTGCAGCGATTCCTCCTTCCGTCACAATCTGAAAGAGACCTATTCCGCCAGTTGCGTGAATATGCGTTCCACCACATAACTCTTTTGAGAAGTCACCAAGACTTACCACCCGGACACTCTCACCATACTTCTCACCAAAGAGGGCTGTTGCACCCTGCTCGATGGCCTGGTCACGATCAAGAACCGCTGTATTAGTGAGCAGATTCTCTCTAATCTTTTCATTGACCCGCCGTTCAACCTTCTCTTTTTCATCAAGTGACAACTGGGAAAAATGTGTAAAATCGAAGCGAAGACGATCAGCACTAACCTGAGAACCAGCCTGTTTAATATGATCACCCAGAAGCTCCTTCAATGCCGCCTGAAGGAGATGGGTGGCTGTATGGTTTGAGGCAGTATCATTACGCGTGGCTGTTGTGACCTGTAGCTGCACCGTACTTCCAGCCTGCAGGGTTCCACTGCTAACTTTCACTCTGTGCAGAATAATCCCTTCACCTTCACTCATGGTTCCCAAAACGTCCGCCTCACCATCCTTCCAGCTGACTATACCCACATCTCCCGCCTGTCCACCAGCTTCTGCATAAAACGGAGTGTTACTCACAAAAAGCTGCCCCTCTTCTCCGGCCCGCAGTTCTTTACATACATTTCCTTTATGATCGAGAAGACCATATACTTCGGCTTCAGCATCCAAGCCATCATAGCCCACAAATTCACTTTTTTGGCCACTCTCAATAAGCTCCTTCACTCCCTTTCCAAGGAGCCGCACATTTTCACCTTTGCGTGAGGCACGAGACTGAGAACGCTGTTTTTCCATAGCTTCCACAAAGCCTTTATTATCAAACTCCACACCACGTTCCAGCGATATATCGCGTACGATATCAACGGGGAAACCAAAGGTATCATAGAGCTTGAAAATAAAATCACCTTGTATCAGCTTTTCCCCGGCTTGGGCAAGGCGCTCTACTTCCTCATCAAGCATGGTTAAGCCATGTTCCAGAGTCTCACCAAATCGCAACTCTTCATTATTCACAACTTTAGCCAGCAGCTCGGAACAATCTTCAAGATGAGAATGGGCATCCTTCATGGTGTCTGTTACCACCGCAGTAACAGAATCCAGAAAAGGTTTTGTCAGGCCAAGATTACGGCCATAACGAATAGCACGACGCATAACCCGGCGCAGCACATAGCCACGTCCCTCATTCGACGGAAGAACTCCATCGGCTACCAGAAAGGTTGCCGCGCGTGCATGATCAGCAATAACACGCATGGCAGTGGTATCAGCCTGATCCGCTAAATACTTTCGCCCGGACAACTCTTCAAGGATATGAATAATTGGCTGAAAGAGATCGGTATCGTAATTATTAAATTTCCCCTGTAGAACTGCAGCAACCCGTTCAAGTCCCATACCAGTATCGATACTTGGACGAGGCAGAGGAGTCATGGTTCCATCTTCCGAGCGATTGAACTGCATAAAAACAAGATTCCAAAGTTCAAGGAAGCGATCACAGTCGCAACCAACCGCACAGTCTGGACGATCACATCCCGCTGCTCGTCCCTGATCGATATGAATTTCAGAACATGGTCCGCAGGGTCCGGTATCTCCCATTGCCCAGAAATTATCCTTTTCACCCAGACGCACAATACGTCCCTTGGGAAGATCTTCGACTTTCTCCCAGAGCTCAAAAGCCTCATCGTCATCGTCAAAGACAGAAACCCACATCTGCTCTGCAGGGAGCTTCAATTCTTTAATCAAAAACTCCCAGGCAAATTTGATAGCTTCCTCTTTAAAGTAGTCACCAAAGGAGAAGTTGCCGAGCATTTCAAAAAAGGTATGATGTCTTGCGGTGTATCCCACATTTTCAAGATCATTGTGCTTACCGCCAGCGCGGACACAGCGTTGACTAGTCACTGCCCTGTTATAATCGCGCTTCTCCTCTCCCATAAATACAGTTTTAAACTGTACCATCCCGGCATTTACAAAGAGGAGCGTAGGATCATCCTTTGGAACCATGGATGAACTTTCCACACGGGTATGATTATGTTTTTCAAAATACTCTATAAAACGCTGGCGAATTTCTTTTCCTTTCATGACTATTCTTTGTTTTTAATTTTATTTGGAATTGTTGGGTTTCATTACACTTGCCCAAGTTACTTCTTCTTTTAAGGTATTATATTATATGCGGGAGGACTTCTTTAAATTGAGTAGTGCCTGCACGGGCAAGCAATTCATAGATAATCATTTCAGCTGGTCCCACTGCTGCTCCGGTGTCTCGTAAGCGCGCCAGCCCTAACTGATAATTTGCTTCTGTTCGAGATGAAACCCCATCCGCCACAATCCATGGAGTAAATCCATGTTCCTGCAAGCCAAGAGCCGTCTGGTAAATACAGATATGAGTCTCAACACCTACAAGAATTGCCGTACTGACATTGTGAGCTAACTGGTTCACCAAAGTCAATGTTTCATGATTGGCGAGGGCATTAAAATCAGTTTTATCGGGACGTGGAACATCAGCCACCAACTCTTCAAGACCTGTAACATAGGGTCCCAATCCTTTCTTGTACTGGGTATTGGCAATAATAGGCAGTCCAAGTATCTTTGCACAGTGCACCATTTTTTCAATGGTAGCAGTCACTCTGTCCGCCTCATAAACCTGACTCATCAGGCGTTCTTGAGGATCAATAATATGAAGATAGCAGTTTTCTGGTTTCAGCATTTTTTTTGCATTTGATATTTTTTTCTTAATTACCATCAAGGCTCAGGTAAACTGTATTTGATGGAGGAGCTCGCCCCTGCGAGCGAATAAACATATTGCTAAACCTGGAAAATCGCTCACAGGGGTGAGCTCCTACAGTTCCATCTTGCAATTACCTGAGCTTCAGTGGTAATCAGGTTCTTTTTTGTAATAAGTCTTCTTTCCATAAACCAAAAAAAAGCATCCGTAAAGATTACGGATGCTTTTTTTCTCTGCCATCAGGCAGATATACTCCTAATCACTTCTTAGTGATCCACAGCATCCTTAGATCCCATTGGGATACGAATGTCTTCAACAAGATGCTGAATGTGCTCTGGAGGAGGCGCAGTAAAGCTGGAAACAGTGATAGCAACAACAAAGTTGATCAGTGCACCAACGGCACCAAAGGAACCTGGAGAAATACCAAGAATCCAGTTGGAAGCATTATCTGCAGCCATGGCAGTTCCAGGAATAAAGAACCAGCCCTTGAACCAGAAGATATATACAAGAGTAGTTCCAAGACCTGCAAGCATACCCAAAACAGCACCAACATTATTGACACGTTTTGCAAAAATTCCCATCATAAGTGCAGGGAAGATTGAGGATGCAGCCAGACCAAAGGCAAGGGCTACAACCTGGGCTGCGAATCCGGGAGGATGCAATCCGAGATACCCCGCGACACAAATGGCACCGGCCATGGCAATACGACCAGCCATCAGCTCAGTTTTATCATCAATGTCTTTTGCAATAATACCCTTTACGATATCATGTGAAATCGCAGAAGATATGGCAAGAAGCAGTCCGGCAGCAGTTGAAAGCGCAGCAGCAATACCACCGGCAGCAACAAGTGCAATAACCCAGTTAGGAAGCTGTGCAATCTCAGGATTGGCAAGCACCATGATATCACGGTCAACTTTGGTCATCTCATTAACGATGAGATCGCCGTTAGCATCTACACCTTTGAAGTTCTTACCGACATACTGGATACGTCCGTCACCATTCTTATCTTCATACTTCAGGAGACCGGTTTTTTCCCAGTTGGTAAACCATGCAGGCAGGGCATCAATTTTAAGGTTCTGAGAAGTATCGATAATATCGCCTGCTTCTCGCTGAACATCAGTCAATGGTGCAGAATCAGCCTGAATGGTATTGATCAGATTCAAACGAGCCATGGCACCAACACCGGGGGCGGTGGTGTAGAGGATCGCGATAAAGACCAGAGCCCAACCAGCAGAAGAACGTGCATCTTTTACCTTAGGAACGGTAAAGAAACGGGTAATAACATGGGGCAGGCCAGCAGTACCAATCATCAACGACATAGTCAGGAGAAACATATTGAGCGTGCTCCCCTTCTGCGTCGTATAGGCATTAAACCCTAGATCCAGCAGGGTCTTATCCATTTTATCAAGAAGATGCATCCCTGAGCCGTCGGCCATCATCGATCCAAGACCAAGCTGAGGAAGAGCAACACCTGTCAACTGCAGAGAAATAAAGATAGCAGGTACGGTGTATGCGAAAATCAAAACACAGTACTGAGCAATCTGGGTGTAAGTAACGCCTTTCATTCCGCCAAGTACGGCGTAGATGAACACGATTCCCATACCAAGAAAGAGACCATAGTTAAAAGGAATCTCAAGGAAACGGGAAAAGGCAACACCAATACCCTTCATCTGACCAATAACATAGGTAAGAGAAGCTACGATCAGACAAATAACAGCCACAACACGGGCAGTCTGAGAGTAGAATCTATCACCAATAAACTCAGGCACAGTGAATTTTCCATACTTACGCAGGTAAGGCGCAAGGAGCATAGCGAGCAGACAATAACCACCAGTCCAACCCATAAGATAAACAGAGGCATCATACCCTTTAAAGGCAATGAGGCCGGCCATAGAAATAAACGAGGCAGCAGACATCCAGTCAGCGCCAGTGGCCATACCATTCAGAACAGGATGCACACCCTTTCCAGCGACATAGAATTCACCAGTGGTTGAAGCACGAGCCTTAATGGCAATAAAAATATAAAGGGCAAAAGTTGTCCCGACGACTGCATACGTCCACATTTGTAGATTTGTCATTCTCTTATCTCTCCCTAGTCTTCGCTGACGTTGAATTTTTTATCGAGCTGATTCATACGCCATGCGTAAAAAAAGATCAGAACCACAAAGGTGTAGATAGAACCTTGCTGGGCAAACCAGAAACCAAGCGGATAACCACCTAAAAATTTAATGGTGTTCAGCTGGTGTACAAACAAAATACCAGCACCAAATGAAACCGCAAACCAGACAATAAGACACCCGATAACTAACCGGATGTTTGCCTGCCAATACTTCTGAGCATCACTCATAATTTCTTCTCCTCCTTATTGGAATTAAAGTGAATTTTTCTCCTCACAAAACCAAGCCTTATACCATAAATTTACAATCAGTGTCAATGATTGACTGACAAAGGGTTTAAGGCTTTTCCCTACAACAGATACAACTATAAAAAAATTAAAAACCTTTTAACGAACTATTATTATCTAATATCGGAAACTTCCGACCCTTCCAGACTGAAAAATATCTTTTAATGTCACGAGACCACCTTTTCTAAATTTCTTAATTAAGTAGAGAAACAAATAAGCAGTCTGCAGGGCGTCTTCCAGCGCATCATGGGGCTTGAACCGGGGAAGATTATACTCTTTACCAAGATCGTCCAGATTATAGCTTGTTTCGCGCGGATTATGCTCATGATAATGGCCAAGCCGAACCCGCTTATAGCCCTGTGCCATACGCATGGTATCCACACCGGGATTGGAAAGAGTTCCACCCATGACTTTTTTTGTGGCCATATTTAAAAAATGCATATCAAGCGGCAGGTGATGACCCACAAGCAGACTCCCCTGTATATAATCAACAAACCGTGGCAGCACATCCTCTATGGGCTCAGCCGTTTCCAACCGTTCCGGTGTTATCCGGTGCACCAGGGTAGCCTGGGTCGGATCAAGATTTTCAGGCCGGATAAAATGGTGAAACATAGATGAGAGATCAATCTGTAAATCTCTGATCACCACAGCGCCAATGGAGATCAATTCATCGTTCTTTTTATTTAAACCCGTAAGCTCGGTATCACACACCACAAAGGTGTACTCGCTTAAAGGTCGCCCCTGGTCAAACCCTAAAAAAAACTCTTTATTAGCCTGCAGCAGGGGGGCTGCCTTTGTAAACCAACTGCCTGGATTCAATAAATCTATCATCCTCAGGCAACCGGATACATTTTATCAAGGACAGAATAGAGCCGTTCAATAACTGTAAATGCATCTTTGAGCATTCGTCGTTCAAGCTCCGAGAGTTGTTCCGGATTAATGTGATTGTCCGGAAGTGTCCCGACCTCAATTTGTGCCAACTGGTGAATCAGACGCTGCTGCATCTGCAGCTCATAAGCGTCATTTGCAGAAGACCAGATTTCACGATTAATAAAATCGGCATCATAAAGCGCTTTCAAACGGGCCAGGGTATTCGTTTCGCTGATACCATGTTTCAAGGCAAGAACTCGTCCAAAATTCACGAACGGTGTAAGTCCCTGCCGCTTAATATCCAAATGATTCTTATGTTCCCCATCCCTGCTCACAATAAAATTCTTAAAAAATGAAAGCGGAACACGTGTGGACATGCACTGACGGGCTAGATGAAAAAGGAACATATCCTTTTCCCGAGCTTTTGCGTTGAGATGACGACGCAGATCCCTTGCCAGCCCTGAATCTCCGAAACCTGATCGAAAATCAAAAAAGATGGTTGCATTCAAAAGTTCGGCTGGATCAGGAGCATCTATCCAGTGACTGAAATAGCCTTTCCATACTGAGAGTGGCTGACACCATTTAGGATTGGTGGCCATTATTAAACCAGGACAGAGCGGATATCCGCAGTTAACCAGGTGATTAATGGCTTTTTCCGCAAATTTCTTAAAATAGCTTTCAGCTGCAAGCTTTTCCTCATCATTTGCAGGATCAGCATACAGTATGGCATTATCCTGATCTGTCTTAAAGGTTTGTTCCCGTCTACCCTCACTACCCATAAGCAGCCAGCAGTACGGGACGGGAGGTGGCCCCACTTCCTCTTCAAGCAGAATCAGCATCCGCTCCAGAATATGATCGTTTAAGATCGCAATCATCTGGGTAATATTACCAGCTTTAGCTCCCTCCTTAATCAGACCACGAATAACCTCTGGAATTTTCTGGGCCAGAACGTACAGGCCACTGATCTCTTGCTGACCACGTATCTCTTTAAAAAGATAATAAGGTGAATGGCCCTGGAGCAGCATAATATCATGGGAGGTGACAACCCCAATTACCCGGCCGCCACGCTCAACTGCCAGGTGATGAATGGACGTTGTCATCATCTTTAACAGAACATCAAAACAGAGTGACTGGGAAAGTACTGTCTGCACAGGTCCTGTCATAATATCTTTCACCGGCAGATTGTAATCCAGACCCGCTGCAACCACCTTGCTCCGAAGATCACGGTCGGTGATAATACCTACAATATTTTCCTCATCGGCAGGATCGTAGACAAGAAGGCTGCCCACCCGATACTCAGCCATCATGACGGCTGATTCCTGAATGGAGGATGCACTGGAAACCTTACGCAGCGTTTTAACCAGATCACCAACCCTTACAGAAAAAAGGTAGAGATCATCGCCACTGCGTTTGGACACCTTATGATGGCGAAGCTCGTTATAGGCCGTGGTGACAATTTTTTCTGAAAAATTCTTCAGGTAGTAGTGTGCAAAGCCTGGCTGTTGTTCCACAAGTTTTAAGAAGATCTCACGGGGCAGCAAAAAACAGAAGGTATCTTCCACTGTTTCAATATTCAGATTGGCAGGGGTACCGCGAATAATTCCAAGCGCTCCGATATAGGCGCCAACTCCGCGAAAATCTTTTAGGGTTACATCTCCCTGATCATCCTCGATAAAGGCCTTCACCCCACCACGTTGAATAAGGTACAGATGAGTAATATCGGTCTCACCCTGGGTGAGAAGACGAGTTCCTTTGGGGTAAAAATCGACACGACAATGACGAGCAAGATCATTGAGGACAGCGTCATCAAGCCCATCAAAGGGCATGATATCCCTGAAAAAGGCAATCGCCATTTCAGGTGCTACAACATGAACATCTCCACTCTGTGCCATTCAATTCCCCGTAAAATTACCTAACAATAAAAAAGCGGGATTTCCTTAAAAAGGAAATCCCGCTTTTTGCTCTACATAACAGTCCGTAAGTATAAAAACTGTTTCTTTCGAACTGTATTATTCACAGAAATAAACAAAATATTATTTGCTATCCAGTTCTTTCTTACCGTTAATCAGATCATCAACAACTGATGGATCGGCAAGGGTTGAAGTGTCGCCAAAATCTTCGAAGTCATTGGCTGCAATCTTACGAAGAACACGACGCATGATTTTTCCACTTCTGGTCTTTGGCAGACCTGGAGCGTACTGAATCGCATCCGGGGTTGCTATGGGTCCGATTTCCTTACGAACATGCATTCTCAGCTCAACAAGGAGTTCCGGGGTCTGCTCAACTCCGGTATTTGGAGTAACAAAGGCATAAACCGCCTGACCTTTAATTGCGTGTGGCATACCAACAACTGCAGCCTCTGCAATCTGTGGATGGGAAACAAGAGCAGATTCAATCTCTGCAGTTCCTAAGCGATGACCGGATACATTGACAACGTCATCAAGACGCCCCATAATCCAGAAATACCCATCTTCATCCTGACGCGCTCCATCTTCAGGATCGTAGGTGTTATCATAACGACTGAAGTAGGCTTTTTTGTAACGTGCAGGATCACCGAACACACCACGAAGCATTCCAGGCCATGGCTTACGAATAACAAGGTGACCACCCTCATTGGCGGCGGCTTCTTCACCTTCTTCGTTATAAATAGCAACGTCAATTCCTGGAAGCGGAAGACTTGCAGAACCAGGTTTTGTTGGTGTTGCATAGGGAAGTGGAGAAATCATAATTCCACCGGTCTCTGTCTGCCACCAGGTATCAACGATTGGAAGTTTCTCTTTACCGATATTCACATGGTACCACATCCACGCCTCAGGGTTAATGGGCTCACCAACGGATCCAAGGATGCGAAGACTGGAGAGATCATAACGCTGGGTAGGTCCATCGCCATCACGCATAAGCGCACGAATAACGGTGGGTGCAGTGTAGAAAGTATTTACCTGGAACTTTTCAACAATCTTCCAGAAACGATCTGGTCCTGGGTAGGTTGGAACGCCTTCAAACATAACAGAAGTTGCACCAAGTCCAAGAGGCCCATAAAGGATATAGGAGTGACCGGTAACCCAGCCAATATCAGCTGTACACCAGTACACATCATTATCTTTCATATCAAAGACATACTGACAGGTGTGCATGGCATAGGTGAGATACCCAGCGGTGGTATGTACAACACCCTTTGGCTTACCGGTGGAACCGGAAGTATAGAGAATAAAGAGGATATCTTCAGCGTCCATGGACTCTGGTTCACAGGTTGAGGCAATACCTTCTGCTGTTACTTCATCATGCCACCAGGTATCGCGTCCCTCTGTCATGGGAACATCGTTTCCACCACGTTTCACAACAATACAATCGGTGATGGTATCACATTCACTAAGTGCTTCATCGGCATTTGGTTTTAATGGAATGGTCTTTCCGGCACGAATTACAGCATCGGCAGTAACCAGAACCTTGGCTTCGCAATCCTGAATACGACTCTGCAGTGCAACAGATGAAAAACCGGCAAAGACAACGGAGTGCATGGCACCAATGCGGGCACAGGCAAGAAGAGCAATAGACAGTTCAGGAATCATGGGGAGATAGACGGCAACACGATCGCCTTTTTTAACGCCCTTAGACTTTAGAACATTTGCAAAACGACACACTTCAGTGTGCAGCATCTGATAGGTATATACCTTTACATCTTCCTCGGGCTCACCCTGCCAGATAATGGCAGCCTTATTCCGACGACCATTCTCAAGATGACGATCAAGGCAGTTATAAGATACATTCATCTTTCCGCCTTTGAACCAACTGAACTCAGGCTTGTCAAAATCAGCCTCGAGTACGGTGTCCCATTTCTTATCCCAGGTCACAAGCTCTTCAGCACGTTCCGCCCAATATCCCTCGGGATCATCCATAGATCTCTTATAGATCGCTTTATAGTCTTCAAGACTTCCGATGGCAGCAACATCTCTTCCTTCGGTTGGCGGCTCAAAAACTCGTCCTTCACTTAACAGGCTTGTGATTTTATCGTCACTTGAATTCATAAAATAGTCTCCATTGTTGAGTCTGTTTTTCTGGATAGTTGCGAAAGTAGCTATCAGTAACATTGATAACTAGATACAATCCGGCAACTTAGATTTCTATCTTCTAATACATAAAACAAAGGGGTATATTCTTCGATGAGGCCCTACCATATTCCATTTTACCAGGCTGTTGTCAAATAAAAAACAATTATCGGAAGTATCAGTTTAACTTATGTTAGAATTTATTTTTTTTCTTTTCTTTCTCCCGGAAAACCAGTATTGATAGGCTAACTTTTTCAGAATGTTAGGAAATTTCAGACAAGCACCTTAAACCAACCAAGATTCTCAGCCGATATCATTCCAGAAATGCGACAGAGCCTAGAAAAAGAAATCAAATCATTGCTCCGCAAAGGTCAGAGTAAAAAGACAATTTTTACAAAGCTGGCAACCGACAACAACAAAGATGAGTTGACCAATCTGCTCAACAACCTGCCGCTTGGTGATCGGAAAAAGAAAACCTATATCATCACACTGTTTCTGGTTGTTCTCTTAACATTATTGACCACCAAACAGATTCTTTTTATCTATCTTCACGAAAACTCTAACGTTTCGTTGATACTCGGTTTTATTGCACCGATCATTCATGTTTATATTATCAGAGAACTGTTTCTCAGCCATCGTCTGGCTTACCAGATTTTGCCGCTATTGTCAGTTCTTGCTCTTCTTCGCCCAGAGAATAGAATCGCTCCGGACATGTATATGTATGCCTGTATGGCAATACTGTCAGGAGCACTGTACCTGTTTCTTTTTCCCAAAAAAGAACAGTTACAATTCCACACAAACTAATGCAGTTTTCACTCCACATGAGGTCCCTCCATGGAAAATGAACAAATTGATGCAATGTCTAAACTCCTTAAATCCATGTCTCATCCCATACGCCTGAAAATTCTCTGCCTCCTGCAGGACAATGAAATGTCAGTGGGTGATATCAGAGAGGAGGTGAAAACCACCAATGCCAATGTTTCTCAGCACCTGAATATCCTTCGCAGCCAGGGAATCATCGATTACCGCAAGGATGCCAACTTTATCTATAACCGTATTAATGATCCACGAATCATTGAATTGATGGCAAAAATGCAAACACTGTTCTGCCCCAGTGTAAAATAGAAACCAAACACGGTAAATCAGGAATTTTTCCTGATTTACCAGCTACTCCATCGGCCTCCTGCGCCTCTCTCAAAACGAACATTTCTTCTTTTAAGCATCCCTGCCAGCCTCTCCGTGCCCTGTTCTTCTTTAATGTCCCCTTTTATACCCTTCATCAACTAAGGGCTTGCAAGGGAGAAAAATGGCTGATATTGCGCTTGGATTTGGGTTATATTTCTTTACAAGCCCTAAATACATATAGGATTAATTATTGACTTCGCGCTATACTCAGTCTAATTGTGTGGGGTTACAAAAAGAGTTCTTTCCATAGAGTACAGGAGTGAGATCCATGTCTTTACAAAATACCATCATAAGAGCAATGGCAATTGGTAGTCTTACTCTTTTCTTGTACCCGACATGCCTCCTCGCCAGCCAGGATAGGCCTCGGCAAAGCTCCCCGCCTCTGTTTGATTCCATATGGGATGCGCCCAAACTCTACACCGACACGAATAATCCCTATATTCAATCTTTTTCCCTGATAGGCCGTTACCACGGTCAATACTGGATAGCAGATTCAGAAGGCAATAAAGAGGAAGACTGGGAAAACAGACGTATGTATTTTGGCTTTAACAGCAAGATCTTTCAACAATTTACCCTTGAATTACAAATAAGTCTGAACGATGACTTAAACCCCACTTACGAAGGGCTCTACGATGCCTTTATTAAATGGGAGACCTCAACCAAGGATTTTGCTGTCAGTGCAGGACGCCTGGATTATGTGTACACGGGGCTTGAACGCAGCACCTCTTCCAAACGAATTAAAACCATGGAACGGGCACTGGTGGTGAATCAGGTTATGCCGGGTGAAGTGATTGGCCTCTATGCCAAGGGAAAAAATGGTGACTTTTCCTACCAGAGTGGACTCTTCAGCGGCAGCATAAAAGATGAATTCACTGATTTCAAAGGTGGATTTGGTGCCCTCCTCGGAGTCGGATATAAGCTACCGCTCTTTTATGAAAAGGGAGACCTACACCTGGATTACCTCTATAACAATGGCAATCCTGAAAACAATGCATTTAAACCCTTTGAGCACATTATCTCCCTATGGCACCAGGGCCAGATCGGCCCCTTTGAGATCGATACCGATATTACTGCTGCAACGGGTATTGGTGAGCAGAGCGATCTTTTTGGATTCACCCTGCTCCCCACTTACGACTTTGCAAGAGACCTTGTCATCCCGGGAGACAAGCTCCAACTCGCTCTGCGCTACCACTATGCATCAAGCCGTGACGATTTCGGATTGCAACTCAACAGTCGCTACGAAAAAAAGGTCGCCACGGGCCAGGGAGACTCATACAATGCCTATTATATTGGATTAAACTACTATATCTACCAGCAAAAATTAAAGCTTATGACAGGGCTCGAATACTTTGATATGGCAGATGTTTTATCCGACGACACCCCAGAAGTCCATGATGTTACGGGATGGAACTTTATTTCTGGCATTCGCCTCTACTTTTAACAAACGCCTTAACGGAACATGACGAAACAGTTACGAAATATCTGGAAAGAAACCCTAGGCTTTCTCCGCAAAAATATCTGGCAAGTCTTTGCTATCCATATTGCCTATATTGCCTTTGGTGTACTCCTCTTTGCTCCTCTGACAGGTGCTTTAGGACAATTTCTGCTAAACTTCTCCGGGCAGTCCGTACTCTCTGACCTTGATATTGCCTATTTTTTCCTGACTCCTGCCGGAATGCTTGCAGCAATACTCTTCGCCTCACTGTTACTCACCATCCTTGTCTTTGAACAGGCATCGTTAATGGCCATCTGCTATACACAACTGCAGGGCCGACAATTACACGTTATTCCCGCTCTTCTCTTCACCCTGCAGCGGGTAAAAACAATTTTCCTCTTTGCTATTCGCCTGGTCCTGCGGGTGCTGCTTCTCACTCTTCCTTTTCTTGGTCTGGCATTTGCAATCGCCTGGGTTATGCTCACAGACTATGACATCAACTATTACCTTGCCACTCAGCCACCCATATTCAAAGTTGCGGCAGGAAGTATTGCACTGGTATTGGTAACGATGATAGCCGTGCTTATTCGCAACCTCTGCGGCTGGTCCCTTACTCTACCACTGATCCTTTTCCATAATGAAAGTCCAGCCAGCTCCTTCACCAAAAGTGAGCGCTTAAGCATGGGAAGCAGCCGACTGTTTCTTCTGACTCTTGGTAGCTGGATTCTGTCCGGAATTCTTCTTACAACGATTACACTTGGAGCCATCCAGCTGCTGGGGTCGTTTCTTGCCCCATTCTTTTTCAATTCCATGACCCTACTGCTTCCAATGCTTGGTGCTCTGGTGCTCCTCTGGTCTCTTGTTAATCTTCTTATCACCACATTTACCTCGGGAAGCTTTGCCGCCTTACTCATTCACTTTTATGATCACAAAAAGATACCAACCAGCCCAGAACTCTTTGGTCACACCGGGCTCAACCAGAAAAAACGTCTATCAGCCCCTCTTTTCTTTATTGTGCTTCTGGCATTTGTGGTGATCGCAACTCTCGCTGGCCTCTGGCTCTTAAACGATATTCCAGCCAACAACGATACACAGATCATTGCTCACCGAGGAGCTGCCGGAAAAGCTCCGGAAAACACCCTTGTCGCCATGCGCCATGCCATAAATGACGGGGCTGACTGGCTCGAAATCGATGTGCAGGAGAGTGCCGATGGGAAGGTTGTGGTCATCCACGACAGTGATTTTATGAAACTTGGCGGTGTCGATCTGAAGGTTTCTGCAGGCAGCCTGGAGGAAATCAGAAAAATTGACGTGGGTAGCTGGTTTAACACTGGATTTTCCGCTGAACGAGTCCCAACGCTTACCGAAATACTTGAGCTTGCCAAAGGCAGATGCAATGTTCTGATCGAACTGAAATACTATGGCTATGACCAACAACTCGAACAACGGGTTGTGGATATTGTAGAAGAGACCAATATGGCAAAAAATATCGCCATTATGTCTCTTAAATATGAGGGGATCAAAATTTTACAAGCCCTGCGTCCACAGTGGCGAACCGGCTTACTCTCAACCCAGGCCATTGGCAAGATATCCAACCTGGAAGTGGACTTTCTTGCAATCAATATGGCAACTGCAAGCCCCGCCTTTATCAGACGCATTCATGACACTGGTAAAGAAGTATATATCTGGACGGTAAATGACCGGGTTTCCATGTCCCGTATGATATCACTCGGCGTGGACGGTATTATCACAGACGAACCGGCACTAGCCGGTGAAGTACTCCTTATAAACAAAAACCTTACGCCCGTGGAGCGGCTCCTCCTCCATACAGCAGTACTGTTAAAGGTTCCAATTCCACAACATATCTACCGAGATCAGTCACCATGAAACGTTCAATGATGAAATTAATATTAGTGACAATTGCCATACTGGCAGTGCTCTTTGTTCTCCTTTTTCTACGCTCACCCGGTACGGAATCTATCACATTCCCGCTTGCAGACGGTGATGCCTTGGAACGGCATCTGGAAATGAGTCGTCAGGAAAAACTACAGACAATTAAAAACACTCCGAGTGCAGCTATTTCTCCTTTTACAACTGATGGTTGCAGTGGCGGCCTGAGTGTTGGCTGGGAATACCTGTCAGCCAAGATCCCCGACTTTGAAAAAACACATGGAACAGTACCCGCCTGGCAGACATGCTGTGAAACTCATGATCTTGCATACCACTCAGGCGGTGCATCAGGCGACACCGCAGCAGCAAGTTTTGAGGCACGAAGGACGGCGGATCTTGCCCTGAAAACCTGCGTCATTGAAACTGGAAACAAACGCAGCCCTGAACTTACTCGAGAGTACGATATTTCCGAAACAGAACTTGCACAAATTTATAAAGGTATTGCCAATATGATGTATGCTGCCGTCCGTATTGGCGGAATGCCATGTACCGACCTTCCCTGGCGGTGGGGATATGGATGGCCGGAATGCAAATAGTTTATGGAATTGAAAAATTTCTTCATCTACTTCGTTGCTTTCAATTTACTATCATTACGACGTACTCTAGTACGCCGAAATAATAGCAAATTGACGCGCCTCGCATATGAAGCTTTTTTCAACTCCATCTGGTGCTCAAATACAACAAACAATAACAAGAATAAAACCATGCAGAAAAAAAACATTATCGTTCTTAGTTCACTCTTCTTTCTTTTAATAGGTCAAACTGCATTTGCAGGACGTGCCAAAATTCAAACCGTGGCGGCAGAACCCTATGCATCTGCCTTTGTAATGGATGCGGATACGGGAGATGTTCTCTTTGCCAGAAATGCAGATGCGACGGTCTACCCTGCCAGCACCTTAAAACTTATGGTGCTTCTCGTTATCCTGGACAAGATTGAACAGGGAAGCCTTCAGCTTGATGAGATTGTTCAGGTAACGGTAGAAGCATACAAGATGGGTGGTTCTCAGGTCTATCTTGATCCCAAGGAACAGTTTCCCCTCCAGGAACTCCTGTATGCTCTGATGATTCAATCGGCTAATGATGCAGCCGTCGCTCTTGCCAGCCATGTGGCAGGTTCTAAGGAAGCCTTCGTTGCCCTTATGAATGAAAAGGCCAGAGAAATTGGAATGAAAAACACCACATTCCACTCAGTGCACGGCCTGCCGCCAGCAAAGGGACAGGAAGTTGATGTGACCACGGCAAGAGATTTTGCCACACTCTGCCAGGTCTTAAGCAAACGGCCGGAAGTCTACCAATACACGGGTACCAAAGTGAGAGATTTTCGCGGGGGCGATTTTGTTATGCGCACCCATAATCATCTTCTCGATACAGTTATCGGATGTGACGGCTTTAAAACCGGATACTTCACCAAGGCCGGATTCTCCATTGCTGCAACTGCTAAACAAAATGGAGTGCGTCTTATTGCCATTGTTATGGGCAGCAAAAATAGAAAAGTCCGGGATGCAAAAGCCAAGGAACTCCTCAGGAATGGCTTTGCAAAAGTTCCCCCCAGAGAAGAAGCTACTCTAAGCGTTCCAAAAACAGTTGTTCAACCAGACAAGAGCCCGGCTCCTGCCACAACAGAAGCGGTACCAGCTGTTGTGCAACCCATAACACAAACAGAAGCAACAGCAGACACGGGCTGGAACAAGTTTTTTATGGGAGTGGTTGTTGGTTTCCTGCTCTTTGCACTCTTTGATTTCTTTCGTATCAGAAAAGGCAACAACAGCCGACGAAGAAATAAACTCTTATAGAGCATTTCCGTACTGGACAAACAGCCAAAGCTACACTATTGTTTCCTTAAATAGTATGGATTCTCATTCAACCAAATTTTTCTGGAGTATATTTTATGATCGTAACAGACTGGATTCACACCATTGCAGGTTTTTTTATCCTACTCACCATGGCGCTTGGTGTTGACTGCGGCAACAATCCATTGTTTATGCATGAATACTGGTTATTTGGAACTGCTTTTATAGGGCTGAATCTCTTTCAGTTTGGATTTACTAAATTTTGCCCGTTAGGGCTGATTTTGAAGGCATTCGGAGTACCTGCGTGCAGACATAAATAGTAGGACACCTGCTCCATGCCGGTAGATACCTGCATGGAGCGGGATAACGTTTCACAACGCGCGTCGTTCAACCCATTTTTGCGCCACAGGAGAGCTGCCAGCAGCATTCTGTATGGGAACATTCTTTTTCTTTCTTAAAGCAACCAGTGTGACCTTCCTTCTCCTGAATCATCCACACCAGATCGGCAAGTTTCAGTCCTTTTCCATCCAGACCAAGTCCGCTTGCTTTTTTTCGGGCATAGGCTGCAAGGGAAGACCCTTTCAATAGTTTTACCTTTTTTGCTTTTTTTACCATTTCATTCTCCTTATTTCACATATAATACCAAACTTAAATTGGTAGAATATGCATTTCTTCACGGGTTGCGTGTATTCCACTCAGCACCTGTCCACTGCGACCATCAATTGAAACAGGATCACCAAATTTAATCACAAAATCTCCTATTTCGCAATATTTTCCAACCTCATATACCTTTAAATGCTTACAGCCAACGATACATGTTTTTTCAAGACGTACAGCCACAACTGAAGCATGGGACGTCTGGCCTCCTCTAGAAGTAAGCAGTCCCTCTGCCATGTCAATTACTTTAATATCTTCTGGGACCGTATCGGCACGAATCAATACAAGTGGCGTATCGGGATCACTGCGTCGCAGTTCCTTAATATTTTCTTCGGTAAAAACGGCGCGCCCAGAAAGCGCAGAGCCGGATACACCAATTCCTTTGCCAAGATATGCTTCCTCCACGGCTATCGCGTCTGCAAAAACCTGGAATCGCTCCTGCTTTTTAATAGTTATCATATCTCGAGTTTGCAGAAGAAACAACTGACTGGCATCGGGCCCCTCAAAGGTGAATTCAATCTCCTGCGGATTCCAACCTTTATCATAGACAAGTTCTCGTGATATGGTCAACAGCTCTCTATAAATGTCAGGATATCGCACTTCAAGCGTTTTATCAACCGCTCTACCATCGAGTTCTGCCTGCTCCACGGAAACCGGATAACTGGTAACCAGCCCCGAAACAATATCCTCGCCCTGATCGCCATAGGCATAATCACCCCAAAGGGCGACCCGCTGTACCTTTCGATAGGGATGAGCCGTAAACAACACTCCGGAACCGGAGGACTGGCTTTTATTTCCATACACCATTGCCTGTACGATAACTGCAGTTCCCCAGGAATCTGAAACATCCATTATCTTCCGGTAATCTGAGGCCTTATCGGTTTCCCAGGAGTCAAACACCATCTCAATAGCAGTTACAAGCTGCAGCCACGGGTCATCGGGAATCCCCAGGCCCTGATTTCGGATGACCTTCTGATATTCGAGTGCCAGTTCCTTCATCTGTTCCGGTGAGAAATGCCCCTTCAGACTCACATTGCACTTCTCTTTGGCTTCATCCATAAGAGTCTGGAATTCTTCGCGCGGAACTCCGGAAGTCATAGCCCATGATTGCAAAAAACGCCTGTAATTATCCCAGGCCAGATAGGAGTCCCCATGTTCTCTTGCAGCCTCCTCGATCAACTCCTCATTGGTCCCCACATTATGAACCGTAGCCATCATACCAGGCATTGAAACCGCCGCGCCACTTCGAACAGAAAGCAGTAATGGACTTTTGGGAGCAGCGAAAACCCGCCCTGTCAATCGTTCAAGTTCAGTGAGTGACTTACGAACCCGCTGCATAAAGTCATCACGTGCCTTATCAAAACCATAGATTACTTCCCGACAACGGAAAATCTCGGTGGTAATAATAAACGCGGGTGGTACCGGCTTCTTGTCATCATTTAACACCACAAGATTGTAGCCCTTATTCCCTAGATGAATCAAATCGTGGGTATAGGGATTTCTGCGGTGCAGCTGGGATATGGCACGTTCAGGATTATAGGTCATCAACAGATCAAGGCGACGTTTATCGAGCATATCCTTCTGGCTTTCCAGGGTTCCGATAATCCGAATAATAAAATTATCCAGATGTTGAAGACCAAAGGTTGTGGCGATCAAGTCCCGCAAAAAAGCCTCGGAAAGACTATGGATCGAATTTGTCTGATCCTCTTCATGCCAGAGTGACCGGTACTTTGTAAGAAGATTATTAGCACCAATCTGCGGAATAACAATGGAGAGATTATTTTGATGAATATTGGTGTAGTAGGAGTAGATAACATCTTTCACACCATCGGAGAGGCCGCGAAAAATATCCAGATACTGGGTATAGGAAAAACGCCTGATCTTCAAGGAACTTTCAAGCAGAGAAATATAGGTTTCAAGCCGCCTTGAAGAAATACCATCCACACGCAGAGCACGCAGATAGAGTTTCAAGCACTTCACGATACTGTAAAATGTCGCCTGGGTAATAATTGAGAGATTCACCGTTTCCGGCAAACGTTCGAGAAAGATATTGGTAAGATTTTCGAGACGAAAACTCAACGAGAGACTATCAAATTTCTTTTCACGATACTTGCCGTATACCGATGGAATATCAACGGCAATATGGCGCTTATAATAGATATCTTCCTTTGCCTCAAAGGTATCCGTTGAGAGAATCGTTTCTTTCAATCCCTCAAGAGTTTCAAGCAATGCCTCCACGCACTCAACGGTTTCACAATTCTCAAGAGTGAACAGCAGATCTGCCATCTCCGGGAACCCTTCCTGAGCAGCGCTTTCAAGTTCAGAGCGTAACTCCTGAAAACCAAGATTATACTTCTGGTTCAGAAGCTGATACATATGAACAAGCAGATCGAAGCGTCGTAACTCAGCAGGAGCAATATCCGTTTGTGCAGCAAGGTACTTCTGTCGCTCATCCTGTTTCCAGGAAAGAAGATCATCGCTGGTGGAAAACTCAAGATCGGTATGAATACGCTGGGCAAGCTTATGCTGATCATCGATAAATTTGCCTTCCACCGTGATTTCTGAGTACACTTCTTCCGGAAGAAAAGGCTGCAGAACTTCCCTTTTTTTAGTCAGCCAGAATACAAAAATTGCCTGAATAAAATCAACAATAAGGTTAGAGCTTTCCACATGACTCTGCTTACGTAAAAAATGAATCAGCAGATCCCTGCGTTTATGGATTTC
>Ga0307929_1001099_pt1 | contig 22468 bp, 16 predicted proteins | sample AceLakmetage1330_FD_203160 | JGI IMG/M metagenome (GOLD analysis project Ga0307929, IMG submission 203160) | Saline water microbial communities from Ace Lake, Antarctica - #1330 | ecosystem: Environmental > Aquatic > Non-marine Saline and Alkaline > Saline | place: Antarctica: Ace Lake...
TCGTCACCCGTATCGACAACAATCTTCATCTTATGGTTGCACATGGCTTCGTTCAGCATACGCAACAATATACACTATATCCTAACTAAAGTCAACTATTAATCTGAATGGCCGAAAGTCATGTATAAACTTAATAAATTAAAATGATATTGCTAAAATTTAAAAAAAATCATATGGAATATAATACGTTCTCATGATTGAAGGTATGATTATTGGCCGGTAATTAAACTTCTCGGAAATTATAGAGTTTCCTGGGATTAGTAAGTTTATTTAGCAGCAACCTGTTTATGGCATCAGAATGGAATGCTGGAATATTGGAATATTGGAATATTGGAATATTGGGGCTAACCATGTAAACAACCCATTTTAATTGTTAAAAGTCCTTCAAACCCATCATTCCATTATCCATTATTCCAACTGGGGCAAAGCCCCTAAGTTCTTTAAGGAGCAGGGCATGAAAAAAAAATGTGAATTAACGCCGTCGGATCTAAGGTCAATATGTGATCCCAAGATGTTTACCTTTAAAAATACTGCGGAAGTAAATCCGCTGGATGAAGTCATCGGGCAGGAACGAGCGGTTCAGGCCATAAACTTCGGCCTGAACATGAAAAGTCCGGGATACAACATTTTTGTCACAGGATTAGAAGGCACCGGCAAATCTACCATCATCAGAGACCTCGTCGATAAGCAAGCCAAAACCCTTCCGTCACCGGTTGATTGGTGCATGGTCAATAATTTTAAGGATGAATACCGCCCCAAAGCCATTTCCGTGCCCACGGGTAAAGCAACCCGGTTCAGTAAAACAATAAACAAGTTAATTGATGATTTGAAAAAAGAGTTGCCCAAAGCCTTTGAGCATGAATCGTATCACCAGAAACAATCTGAAATCCAAAAAAAATACTCTGATCAACAAAAAGACATCATTCAGAAACTCGAAGCGTCGGCAAAGGAAAGGAATATCCATATTAACAGGACCAAAACCGGATATCAAACCGTCCCCATTGTTAAAGAAAAGCCAATTTCACCGGAAGAATTTATGGCTCTTCCCGAGGAAATACGAACGGAAATCGAGGAAAGGATCAGTACGGTTCAGTCCGAAGTCGACGTCACAATCCGAGAACTTAATAAAGTCAACCAGGTAATGACTTCTAAAGTTGAAAAGCTCATGGAGGAAATCGCTCTGTTTGTGGTAAAACAGCGGATAGATATTGTAAAGGAAGAATACAAGGGGTGCAAAGACATTCTGGCCTATCTTGACGATATGCAAGCGGATATTCTCGAGAACGTCAAGGATTTTATATCTTCCCAGGATGCAAAATCACCCGTTGAAGGCTTTATTTTTCAGTCTGCCAAACCCTCTTTTCAACGCTATAAGGTCAATGTTTTGGTAGATCAAAAATCTTTAAAAGGCGCACCGGTTATTTTCGAAACAAATCCAACGTATCACAATGTTTTCGGTCAAATTGAAAAAAGAGCGCATATGGGAACCATTATCACAGACTTTAGCATGGTCCAGGCCGGGTCACTCCTCAGAGCCAACGGCGGCTATCTGATAATGGAAATTGAGTCTATCCTCATGACCCCGTTCGTGTGGGAAGCGCTCAAACGTGCATTACAAAACAAGCTCCTTTTCATAGAAGATCTTGCTTCAGGTCTGGGATACGGCACATCATCCCTTCGACCGGAACCGATCCCGCTGGAAGTCAAGGTTGTCTTGTTCGGCAGCTATCACCTGTTTCACATGCTCCAGAACTATGATTCAAAATTTAATAAAATTTTCAAAGTCAGGGCGGATTTTGACCATGAGGTGGAAAAAAATCAGGATACCATTCAACAATATGCTCGCTTCATTGCCCGTGTGTGCAAAGAAGAGGAACTTTTACCGTTAACCCCCAAAGGTGTTGCCGCCATTGTAGAGTACGGTGAAAAATATATCGCCAGCCAAAAAAAGCTTTCACTCAGATTCGGCGCGATTATGGGCATTTTAAAAGAGGCGGACTACTGGGCAAAGAAAAGGAATGCAAAACGGGTTTCAGACAAAGATGTTATCACAGCTTTCAATGAATACCGATTTCGATATAACCTTTATGAAGAAAAAATACACGAATCCTACGTGGATGATACCATTATGATCGATGTGAAAGGGGATGTTGCCGGACAGGTAAATGCCCTTTCCGTATTTCAAATCGGCGATTTCATGTTTGGTCGTCCTTCCCGAATCACCGCCGAAACCTATATGGGGAAGCAGGGGGTTGTCAATATTGAACGTGAAGCCAAGCTCAGCGGGAAGACCCATGACAAAGGCGTTCTGATTCTCTCCGGTTATTTGGGACGAACTTTCGCTCAAAACTACCCGTTAAGTTTATCAATAAGCATCACTTTTGAACAAAGCTACGGCGGCATCGACGGCGACAGCGCTTCTTCCACGGAACTCTATGCTGTTATCTCAAGCCTTTCAAACATTCCCATTCATCAAGGGATTGCGGTAACCGGTTCAGTGAATCAAAAAGGGCAAATTCAGGCCATCGGCGGAGTTAATCATAAAATTGAAGGATTTTTTGACGTCTGTAAAAGCAAAGGACTTACCGGCAAACAGGGAGTATTAATTCCCCGGGCCAATGTAAAAAATCTTATGCTTAAAAAAGATGTGGTCGATGCCGTAAGAAAAGGAAAATTTCATATCTATCAGGTCTCTACGATTGAAGAAGGAATAGAAATATTAACAGAGGTACCGGCAGGGACTCCGGATAAAGAGGGCTACTTTCCCGAAGGAACCGTTTACGGCAAGGTACAGGAAAAGCTTAAAAAATATCTGGAACAATTATTTAAGCTGAGAAAACAATTTGAGGATGAAGACGAAACAACCGTATAATCTTATTGTAATGCTTTGACTTACGCGCTTAGTTGTAAATTTTGTGCTTTTTGTGGCAGAGAATATCTAAATTTATTGAGTGTGAAGTGACTAAAGTTATGGTGTCGCTTTGCTCCGCTGATTTTATATAATTGACAGAATTCCTTAACCCTGGCCCAGACCGATCACCAATACGCTATATTCAAAAAGGCAGGTTTGCAATGATGTCTAGCCGATATCAACATACATGGACGAGTCGCACCAGGGCGGGCTTTAGTTCACTTCAAACTCTTGCAGCGATTCTTCAGGCAGAGCCGGAAAACTCTGACCTTGACCAAAGAACCAGGTTTTTCAGGGCAAAATAAAAGTTAAGAATCATGAATATCATCACAACCCCCATAGAAGGCGTCCTTATGATTGAGCCCCAAGTATTTGAAGACGGCCGCGGCTTTTTCATGGAGACATATCACCGGGACAGATACATGACATCCGGAATTAACAGGGTGTTTGTTCAAGACAACCTTTCTTATTCCGTGCACGGCACCGTCAGGGGACTTCACTATCAGATCAGAAACTCCCAGGCCAAGCTGGTACAGGTAATATCCGGTGAGATATTTGATGTGGCGGTGGACATCCGGCCGGATTCCCCCACCTTCGGCAAATGGACGGGTTTCCATCTTTCGGGTCAAAATCGTCGCCAGTTATTTATTCCCGAAGGATTTGCTCACGGGTTCTGTGTGCTGAGCGAAATCGTGTATTTTTTATACAAATGCTCGGATTTTTTTACGCCTGATGACGAGGGGGGAATTCTCTGGTCCGATCCTGACATCGGTATTGACTGGCCGGTTGAACATCCGATCATTTCTGAAAAGGACAAACAGTATCCCTGCCTGGCCGAAATTGGCCCTGATGAGCTTCCTGTTATATAAAAACCGATTAACCGCGGATGATATGGGCAGCTTCTTCAAATTTTTTGCTGATCATAAGCGTCATCTCGGCCGCATCCTCAAGCAATGACCCCGCTTTATCCATATTTTTCTCTTTTGCTTTTTTTGCCCAATCCCTGTATGTTTCAGCGTGATCATCATTATGCTTTATCCAGTGTTCAAGCAATTTGATCATTTTTTCATCAAATGATAACGTACTCTCAATGTCATGGTTATGGTCATGATCATGGTTGTGGTCATGATCATGGTTGTGGTCATGATCATGGTTGTGGTCATGATCATGGTTATGATGGTGATGTGTCATTTGAATTCTCCTTAAATAAACGTTTAGAAAACAAATTCAGAACTCCTGACCTATGTATGTATTTTCGAGGTGTTATGAAAGCTCGGTCGTATTTTCAGATGCAACAATTTGAACATCGAACCCTGGTCGCCTCTGGCGCCGCCGAAGGCGGGTAAACATCGAACGCTCAACATCGAACGTCGAATAAGGATATCGCTTCGCTCCATTAGATTATAAAATTGAAACACCGAAGGTGTACAGTCCTTCGATGTTCGACGTTGGATGTTCGATGTTGGACGTTCATTTTTTATTTTAGCACATAGTTCAGTGTTTAATAGAAGATGTTGCATTCAGATTTACGCCAGTTCAGGAGCACTGAAATTACATGGTCTATATTTACAGTGATGAACAATAACAGTCAATACATTAATAAAAAGAACATCGTCATATTGGTTATTCTTGCGGGGGGTGTTTTTTTCGGAGTTTTGGCCGGGGCCTTTCTTGCCCTTACCCATGACCTTCCCCAGATCCTCAGCCTTGAAACATTTAGACCGTCTTCTGTTACACGAATTTACTCGGCGGACAACGTGCTTCTGGCAGAACTTTTTGTGGAAAAAAGGGATCCGGTTCCGCTCAAAGCCATACCCGAGGATCTCAAGAAAGCACTGATCGCCACTGAGGACAGAAATTTCTACCAGCATAGTGGTGTGGACCTGAAAGGAATTCTCAGAGCCGTGATCAGTGATATCCGGGCCGGAGAATTTGTTGAAGGCGCCAGCACCATCACCCAGCAGCTTGCCAAAACCCTTTTTCTCACATCCCGTAAAACAGTCTTGCGCAAGATCAAGGAAGCATTTCTGGCCTTTCAGCTGGAGCGACGATACACAAAAGATGAAATCCTGGAACTGTATCTTAACCAGGTATATTTTGGAAGCGGCGCCTATGGTGTAGAATCGGCCTCCAGGATATTTTTCGGCAAACCTGCAAAAGACCTAACGCTTGCCCAATGCGCCCTGATTGCAGGCCTTCCTAAATCACCGTCACGATATTCCCCCCTGATTGACAAAGATCTTGCGATAAAACGGAGAAATATCGTCTTAAAACAGATGAAAGATACCGGTATTATATCGGAAGCAGCCTTTACTCAAGCAAAACAAGAACAAATTTATCCCGTTAAACAAAACAATAATCTGGTCAAAGCGCCATACTTTGTTGATTATATTAATAATTTTCTTGAAACAACCTTAGGGGCCTCAAGACTCTATAAAGGAGGGTTGACCGTTTATACAACACTGGATTTTAATCTGCAAAAGGCGGCGGAACATGCCGTGGCAAACGGGCTTTTAGCCCTTGAAAACAGGATGAAAGCGCAGAAAATAAAAAATCCGGCGCCTGAATGTGCTCTGATCTCTCTGGATGTGCAATCCGGTGGAATACTTACCATGATCGGCGGCAAAAATTTTGATAAAAGCCCTTTTAACCGGGCGACCAGCGCCAAAAGGCAGCCCGGATCCGCATTCAAGCCCATTGTTTACGCCTATGCCATTGAACATAATTTTCCTCAGAGCAAACTCATTCTCGATGCACCGGTATCCTTTAAAATTGGAACCCGGCGTCACTGGAGGCCGGAAAACTTTTCAAAACATTACAAGGGTGAGATCACCATCAGAATGGCCTTAAGCCTTTCGCAAAACATACCTGCGATCAGATTAATCGAAATGCTGGGCCCTTCATCGGTAGCCAAGTTTGGATACACTCTCGGCATGGAATCGACCCTGTATCCGAATCTTTCCCTTGCCCTGGGCACATCGGAAGTCACGCTTATAAATTTAACGGCTGCCTATTCGGTTTTCCCCAACAAAGGAGAGTTGATCAGACCATACGGCGTCATGGAAGTCGTTGATCAAAGCGGACGCCTTGTATTTCGAGTAAAACCCCTAAAAAAAGTAGCCATGTCACGAGCAGGCGCAGCCATCATGACAGATATGCTCAAAGGGGCAATCCAGGAAGGCACTGGGAAAAAAGCACGGAAGGTTACCCGTCCGGTTGCCGGGAAAACAGGTACCACCAATGGATATAAAGACGCACTTTTTATTGGGTTCTCACCATCGATTGCAACCGGGGTATGGGTGGGACAAGATGTTTTTGTAACCATCGGGAAACGGGAAACCGGCGCCAAAGCGGCCCTTCCCATTTGGATCGAATTCATGACCAAGGCACTTGATAGAAAACCGTTTCAATACTTTGACATGCCGGACGACATAATTAAAATCCGCATGGATCCCGTTACCGGGCTGCTTGCATCTGACGATTCACCCGGGGCGGTGGAAGCTCTTTTTAAAAAAGGAACAGAACCCAAAAGATTTAAGTGAAATTCAAGACAGGGTAAATGCATTTGATGCCGGCGCGACTCGGGCTTACAGGTGCTTAAGCGCAAGTTTCAGTCGGTTGAAAAAAATATACGCCGTGGTGGAGCGTTTCCTCCGTATCAGGATTCAAATGCCTTTAACCTGAAATTCAAGATACCTGTTATTGACTTATGGAACATTCTAAAATAAAAAGAATTTCATAATGCCTAAAAAGTTTTTGCCACCAAAACACTAAGACCTGCCCGCCTCGCATAAGGCAGAGCCGATGGCGGGCAGGCACAAAGGATATTATTACCTATGTTGAGCGATTTTCAAGTTTGCCGTAGATACAAGGAAGATGTTGTTTCGCTATAGTCGTCTATGCGGAACGGCATCTGACGCAGTAGATGCGGTGAAATTGGAAATCCCGAAGGGTTTCAAATTATTGAAATTTAAAATGTCAGAATACCTTAAAAATATTGTTAAATTAACCATTTCAAAAATTTGAAACGCTCAGCTTAGGTATTATGTTATTCGTTCTTAGTGTTTTGGAGCCTTTGTGGCGAAAAGAAAAGGACAATCATGATTCGAAAAGCCAAAATAAAGGATATAAAAGCCATTCACAAGCTTCTTCAAAATTACGGCAGCAAGGGAGAGCTTCTGCCTCGCCCTCTAAGTGTTTTATATGACCATGTCAGGAATTTTTCGGTTTACGTAAATGAAAAAAATGACATTGTTATCGGCTGTTGCTCACTGCAGTTCTGCTGGGATGATCTTGCCGAGATACGATCTCTTGCCGTACATCCCGACCATGTGGGGAAAAAAATAGGATCAAATCTTGTGGAAGCAATGCTCTCCGAGGCAAAATCGTTTGGGATAAAAAAAGTATTTGCACTCACTTACCGCGAGGGATTTTTTAAAAAATTCGGATTTATGAAAATAGACAAATCGGAACTCCCGTTGAAAATCTGGGCCGACTGTATCATGTGTGTGAAATTCCCGGACTGTGACGAAACCGCAATGATGAAAGAGATAGATCAGGTATAAATGACATTCAAGGGGAGCGGAGGATATTTCCACACACCCGGTTTTGGAACAATATGTTGCCCGCCGACGCTCAGCCAGTTCAAATCCGGCTTAATTTCCCGTAGCTTTCCGTCGTCAGGCATCCTGGCATGATTGGTAAATGAATACGTTGCCTGGAATATGCAGATGCCGTATTTTTTCTGTCGGTTTACCACATAATTTTTCTTGAACGTTCGGATTGCAATATTATTTGCCTCTGCGATCTGGTCCATTTCGCTGTTCTTAAATTCCATCAGAAGCAGTTTTGAAACGCCCCTTTCGGAAATTCGTATCAAGGCCCTGGACTCGCTGCTGCCGGCATAAACCGTAGTAATACAGGGGATCCTTTTTAAATACTGTGCCGCAACAATAGCTGCAGTCCTTCTGCCGCCAACATCCACGGGAAGACAATAATACTCAAAAAACTTTTTCTGGATGTCTTCCGCGTATTTATCTCCTTTTTCATATAAATCTTTTGATATATAGCGAAGGCTGCGCGCCAGGTCTTCGGCGGCATCTGCAATTGGCCAATCGACACGCACATGAAAATGTGACATGCTGAATCTATTTTTAGTGCTTCCGGTGGGATCTCGCTGAATAAGAAGTGCATAATCCACGGGAAGTAATGTTTTTAACAAATCATGAAAATGAGCTGATTCTAAATATTTCTGCGTTCTATCAAATTTACTTAATAGTGAAAGCTTCCCATACCGGAGAAGATTAATTTTAGTGGTTTTGTTCCGTTCAAAGAATCGGATATATTTCTTGTGAGCCGAAGGGATGGTGTCTTCCATAAAAATCACTAAAAAAGAGTTCTGGCATTCATGCTCCACGGCCGGGATGCGCGCACGGGGCTTTAACTCGCGCTTTTCTACAAACGGGTAATCGATATTTTTGCAATGAAAATTATTATAGGAATCTATCAGGGCGTACTTAACCATATGCTGATCCAGTTCATCCCGCAAAAGCTCATAATAAGAACGCCTCAGTCTGTTTCTCTGGCTAAGCTCTTCCCTTACGCCCCAAAATGCCAATCTTGCCCTCCTGACAGCCCGCCTCAAGCGGATATTTTTTATTTTTTTCTATGATAGCACTATTTTATACAATCGTCAACGGTATAAGACTTTCATTGGGAGCATTACCGATTTGTTAAAATGGTTCTCATGCATTAATTTATTTATTTTTGAGCGAAAACCTCGCCATCGGATCTTGGGTGTCAGGTTTCAGGTGTCAGGTGTCAGCACCTCTGTTCATCATTCCTGACACCTGACACCTGAAACCTACATTTCCCCTGAAACCTGAACACTGACATCTGAAACCAAAAAGTCTTGGAAAGCCATTAACAAACTGGTAATGCACCCCTTTCATTTTCCGTTAAACTTCTCAATCCGACGATACAGCCCTTCCCGATACCGGTAGGCTAAAAAGATAAGTACAAGGCATACACTTGCTATAAGCGCAAACCACCCGTAACTCTGTTCAAAAATATACGATCCCTGAAGACTGAGCATCAGTGTCCCGGGCATTCGTCCGATGGTTGTGAGTATAATAAAAATTTTTAAAGGTATGGCGCTTAGGCCAAGGAATAAACACAGATAGTCCTTGGGAAAGCCCGGAAAAACAAATAATACAAACAAAACGATAACGCCTTGGTGTTTTACAAGGTTATCCATCCGTTCTAATTGAGCCGGAGGAATAAGTTTTCTTACAAATCTTTTTCCCAGAAAACGACCGATTGTGAAATTGATCAACGATCCGACTGTCAGACCGATACTGGAATATAAAAATCCTTTTGTCGCTCCGAATAAAAATCCTCCGATAAACCCTGTTGCTTCGCCGGGAAAAGGGGCCAGTAACACCTGGAGAATCTGAATGAGGATAAAAACAACCGGCGCACCCGTACCAAAGGACGTTATAAAAGCCTTGATTTGCTCTCTGTCCGTAAAAATATCATAGTAATAAGTAACTTTTTCCCACAGAGGTATGCGATACAAATATCCCAGCACAACAAGGATGCATACAACGACAACCGCAATTATTTTTTGAATATTTTTATTCGTCACTCGTCACAGAACATTCGTCATGGGAGCATTACCGGTTTGTTTTGAAAGATAAAGGTCCAACTCGCTACAGGCAAGCACTTGTCCGCCTCCGACGGATCGAACAGACTGAACATCGAACATCGAACGTTGAACATCGAATAATGATGTCGCTCCGCTCCGCAATTTAATTTCATTTTTTTGTCTTTCATTCATCATTTTTACCCCGTGAAACTTTTTTCTATTTCACTGGGGCGACGTTGAGCGTTCGACCTGCCCGCTCGTGCCTCGCAGTGGCAGGCGGGTGTTGGACGTTCATCTTTTAATATGTTCGATGTTCATCTTTCCTTAATCTCTTTCCTCAACATCATTCGCTGTTTAACATTGGTTTTTTATTCAACATTCGATGTTGGACATTCGATGTTCGATGTTCATTTTTTTCATTACACCTTCCACAGTTTTTCCAACGCAAAGAATAATATAGAGCTTATGGGGCTTCGCCCCAACTGGAATAGTCAACAATCTATAAGTCCAGTGCAGCCACGGCTGGCAGGATCTTACCTTCCAAAAGAGCGAGAAAAGCGCCTCCGCCTGTGGAGATATATGTTATTCTATCGGTTTCGCCGCTTTCGTGTACGGCAACATCTGTATCTCCACCGCCAACGATTGAGAGAGCATAGGAATTGGCCACACTATTGGCCATGGCGAATGTCCCCCGGCTGAATGCGTCCATTTCAAAAACACCCATAGGGCCGTTCCATATAATGGTTTTGGCATCATATAAAACTTCGGCATAGAGCCTGGATGTGGCAGGACCGATATCCATAATCATCCATTCACTCGGGATCTCCTGTATGGGGACAATCTTGATTTCAGCCCTGGCATCAAAGTGGCTTGCCACCACCGCATCTACCGGGAGATAGAACTTAATACCGCTTTCAGCCGCCTTTCTCATTATAGCCGCAGCGAATTCAATAAGATCAATTTCTATTTTCGACTTTCCCAAATTATGACCGGAACTTTTAAGGAATGTATTTGCCATGGCCCCGCCGATAATTATTTTATCAACATGATGCAGAATATTTTCCAGCGCCCCGAGTTTGCTCGAAACCTTTGCCCCTCCTATAATTGCAACCACGGGACGTTGCGGATCGGCCATTGCCTGTTTAAAATAGTTGAGTTCCTTTTGAAGCAAAAAACCGGCTCCGGATACCGGCGCATATTTTGTTATGGCGACAACCGATGCATGAGCCCGGTGAGATACGGCAAAAGCATCATTTATATAAACCTCACCAAGCTCGGCCAGCGTCTTGGCAAATACATCATCATTTTCCTTTTCCTCGGGATGGAATCTTAAATTTTCGAGGAGCACAACATCGCCCGTTTTCATTTTACTTACAAACGCTTTTATCTCGGAACCAATACAGTCTAGTGCCATTATAACTTCTTTTCTAAGTAATCTGCCCAAGCGCTTGGCCACGGGAGAAAGGCTGAGTTCAGACACCGGTTTCCCCTTGGGCCTGCCCATGTGTGAAGCGATGATGAGCTTTGAATTATGGTCCAGTGCATATTCCAATGTCGGTAAAACAGCACGAATCCGGGAATCATCGGTGATGTTCTGATGCTCATCCATGGGAACATTAAAATCTACCCTGAAAAAGACCCTTTTGCCTGAGATATCTATATCTTTAATCGTTTTCATGAGTACGCCCCCCTTATCGCCCCTCTTTGATTTTCTTTTCTAACCTGCGCTTTATATCTTTCTTTTTAGACCATCTTTCCATAAAACCCATCCTACCGGAGGTATATGCCCTGTCGATAAATTCTTCTCGAACCTTGAGTCCGCCGACGCCATCAATGGCTGATCTTAAACACTCTGTTTTGTGACCACATAACAGACAGGTCTCGGGAGTATTTCGCAGCCCGTTCTTGCCTTTCGGAAAAACAGTTTCGAGTTCGCCAAAGCAGGCGGGATATTTTTTGTCTGCCTCTTTATCGGCCATTGTCTTTGCGCCTATTTATTTTGTGTATCAAATTCCCGATTCATCCGTGCAATATAACCTTGATCCGCAAAACTGAAGTGCCGGTTATCTCCTATGATCAAATGTTCGTGAACGGTAATACCGATTGCTCTGCATGCAAAAATTAACTGGCGTGTGATGGAGATATCTTCCGGAGACGGATCCGGATCTCCCGAGGGATGATTGTGGGCAAAAATAAGAGCTGCGGCATGATGATTAAGGGCTGCAAGTATTACTTCTCTCGGATATACCGAACTTGCAGTCAAAGTTCCTTCAAACAGAATTTCCGTAGCAAGAACCCTGTTTTTGGCATCAAGAAAAAGAACCGTGAAGCACTCACGACGTTTGTCTCTTATGCCGTGGTAAAGATAATCAAACAGTTCTTTAGAGTTGTTCAAGGGGTCTTTATGGATTAACCGTTTTTCAAGATAACGATCTGCGACCGCTTTTATAAGCTTGATCCCCAGCAGATTTTTAGAGCCAATCCCGGGCACTTCACAAAGCGCTGCCGATGAAGCTTCAAGCACCCCCTGCAGGGTTTTAAATCGTTTCAGTGAAGCCTTGGCAGCAGCCTTGCAGTCTTTTCGAGGAGTAGCAAGGGTCAGGAGCAATTCAATAACTTCATAGTCATGAAAGCCGGACAGGCCTGAAGTAAGAAATTTTTTCCTCAACCTCTCCCGGTGCCCTTTCCCCTTATGCGGTCCGACGCGTTCCATTTCAGGCTGCCCATCGAAAATCGCATCTTTTTTCATAAGCCCGTTTAATTTACATCGAGTTCGTGTTTAAGGTCGCGGGTCATCAGCCGGTGTACGGCCTCTTTGGGAGAAACATCGTTATAAAGAATATGGTAGACTTCGTGGGAAATCGGCATGTCTACCCCAAGCCTGCGTGACAGGTTATAAACCGACTTGGCTGTTTTGACGCCCTCGGCAACCATTCGCATTTCGGACAGGATATCGCTTAGCTTCATGCCCCCCCCGATCTTTTTCCCCACGCTATGGTTTCTGCTGATACTTCCGGTACAGGTCAGCACCAGGTCCCCGACACCGGCAATCCCGGCAAAAGTACGCGGGTCGGCGCCAAGCTTTAATCCCAGCCGACGCATTTCTGTCAGCCCCCTGGTAATCAGGGCCGCCCGTGTATTTAAACCCAGTCCAAGACCATCCATGATTCCGGCGGCGATGGCAATAACATTTTTTACGGCCCCTCCCAGTTCAAGACCGATCATGTCATTGTTTGTATAAACTCTGAAATACGGGGTTGCAAACAGGTGCTGAATATAGGTTGCTGTTTTCTGGTCTTTTGATCCCACAGCAACAACGGTGGGGAATTTATTCGCTACCTCCCGCGCAAAACTCGGGCCTGAAAGAACTGCAAAACCGTTTTCGGCAATTTCAGGGAGAGTCTCTTTGAGCACACCGGACATGGTCAAATGGGTCTTGTTCTCGATACCTTTTGAAGCCGACACAATAATCGTGCCGGGCGAAATATGTCCGCAAATTTGTTGAGCCGTCCCCCTCATAACATGAGATGGAACAACAATCAGTACAAGATCTTTATTTAATACCACTTTGTAAATATCGTTGGAAGGAAAAAGGTTTTCAGAAAGTTGAAAACCGGGGAGAAACACTTTGTTTTCCCTGTATTCTTCGATCTGTTCTTTTACTTCCTTTTCAAATACCCACAAATCAACTTTAAAACCTTTTAAAGCCAAAAGATCGGCAAGAGCCGTGCCCCAGCTCCCAGCACCCACAACACCGATCTTTACGGCAGTAACATCTATTTTATTTTTCAATGGCAATTCACCTCAACTATAAATGATCGTATCCGTTCACGGGTTCAGGGTTAAGGACAAAAAAAGCAATGAAGATCCGAAGTCCTCGTTACAAATGTTCATTTTTCCAAGTATTTGCCAATTTGGCTTCAAATTTTGGATTAGGCCTAACGAAACTGACGCTTTTCTCGTAAATACGCATCCCAAATGTAGCCCGTGGACGAGAATGGAACCTTGAACCCCTGAACCTTTGAACCGTGAACGGTTACAAATGATCTTCCTTTTCCGCGAGCCGTGCAATACCCGCAACTTTTTCTTCGGGTGACAGCCCGATAAGCTTTACCCCCTGGGTGTTGCGGCTGATCACGGAAATTTGTCTCACAGACATGCGTATCAGTTTCCCGGTGTCGGCCATTAACATCAGGTCGTCGTCATCATCAACCAGAAGTATTGCCACGACCTGTCCGTTCCGCTCACTTGTCTTAATGGTAATAACGCCTTTACCTCCGCGCCTCTGGAGAGGATACTCATCGATTGAAGTTCTTTTCCCGTACCCGTTCTCCGTTGCCGCAAACAGGGTCTGGCCATGGCTTAGAACCTCCATGCCTACAATTCCGTCCTCTTTGGCAAGTCTCAACCCGCGAACGCCCCTTGCGATGCGGCCGCTGGCTCGAATGTCGGACTCGTGAAAACGAATGGATTTGCCCGTGGCAGAACCTAAAAAGATGTTCTGAGTTCCGTCTGTTATCCTTGCTGCAATTAATTCGTCACCCGGAACCAGACTCAAAGCGATGATACCGCCGGACCTGGGTCTGGAAAACGCCATAAGATCCGTCTTTTTAACCAGTCCGCCTCGGGTGGCCATAATAATGTAAAACCCGGGTTCAAATGCCGGAACCGCAAGCACGGTGGTCAGTTTTTCATCCTTTCCCAGATTAAGAAGATTAACAATGGCTTTCCCCCGGCTCATGCGGCCGGCCTGGGGAATATCGTATACCTTGCACCAGTAAACCCTTCCCTGGTTTGTGAAAAACAAAAACGTATGGTGAGTAGACGCCACAAACAGACTGGAAATAAAATCGTCATCCTTAACCCCCATGGCTGTCTTTCCTTTGCCGCCACGCTGTTGTTTATGGTAGAGGGTAATGGGATTGCGTTTTATATAACCAGTTTTTGAAATGGTGACAACCATGTCTTCTTCAACAATCATATCCTCAATGGTGATCTCTTTTGTTGATTCGACAATTTCAGTCCGGCGATCATCCCCATACTCTTGCTGTAGTTGTGCAAGCTCGTCCTTGATGATATTTCTCACAAGGCGCTCACTCCCTAAAATCTCTTTGTACCAGGCGATATCTTTGAGCAAATTCTTGTATTCTTCCAGAATTTTTTCCTGTTCCAAACCCGTCAGCCTCTGCAGACGCATATCCAGTATAGCCTGGGCCTGTATGTCCGTCAGTTCGTATGTTTGAACCAGACGCGTTTTGGCCTGGTCCGGCGATTTGGATTCGCGAATCAGAAATACAATATCATCAAGATTTTCAAGGGCAATTTTTAAGCCTTCCAGGATATGGGCCCGCGCTTCAGCCTTTTTCAGATCATACCGGGTTCGCCGAATAATAATCTCCCTGCGGTGAAGAATGAAATGCTCAATAATCTTTTTCAAAGAAAGTTGTTGGGGCTGGTTATTTACAATGGCAAGAAAGATGATACCAAAGCTGTTTTCCATCTGCGTGTGCTTATAAAGCTGATTGATTATCACTTCCGCAAACTGGTCTTTTTTCAACCCCACCGCGATCCGCATACCTTCCCGGTCCGACTCATCCCTTATAAATCGTATCCCTTCGAGCTGCTTTTTCTTTGTTAGGTCCGCGATTTTTTCGATAAGTCTTGCCTTGTTCACCTGATAGGGAAGCTCCGTAATAACGATGGTATCTCTTCCTGTGCGTTTGTCTTTCTCGATCAGGGCTCTAGCCCTGATCCGGATGATGCCCCGACCGGTTGTATATGCGTCATAAATTCCATTGGTGCCGTAGATAATACCGGCCGTGGGAAAGTCAGGTCCTGGGATATACTGCAAAAGATCCCGAGATGTTAGATCAGGATTATCTATGACTGCCTTTGTGGCTTCAATGACTTCAAAAAGATTATGGGGCGGAATGTTGGTGGCCATACCAACAGCAATACCCGAGGAACCGTTTACTAAAAGGTTGGGGATTTTGGCGGGAAGCACACAAGGCTCTGACAAAGAATCATCATAATTCGGCGCAAACTCAACGGTTTCCTTATCCAGGTCCTCCATCATCTCATGGGCGATACGCGTCATTCTGATTTCGGTGTACCGCATTGCCGCCGGAGGGTCGCCGTCCACGGAACCGAAATTTCCCTGTCCGTCCACAAGGGGATACCTTAAAGAAAAATCCTGGGCCATCCTCACGATGGTATCATAAACCGCGGTATCGCCATGGGGATGATATTTACCGATAACATCACCGACAATGCGAGCGGATTTTTTATACGCTTTGTTCCAGTCGTTTTTCAAATCTCGCATTGCATATAGTACACGTCTGTGCACGGGCTTCAGACCGTCGCGCACTTCCGGAAGCGCCCTCCCGATGATTACACTCATGGCATAATCGAGATACGACTTTTTCATCTCGCTCTCGATACTGATCTGTGCCAACTTTCCTGTATTCAACATATTAAACACCCAATTGTCTGTTCTTTCAGAATTTAGTCACCTCAACCTTTATCCGCCACCGTACTTTGGCGGATTTAGTTCACTTTAGTCACTTCTGATTTTCAATCTCACAAGGATCAACCAGTTGTTGATAACTGGTATAATAAATATCCGTTAATGTTAAAAAAGCAGTGGCAACCAAAGGGCCGTAAATAATACCCAGGATTCCGAACATCTTCAATCCACCGATAATTGAGAAAAAAACAAGGAGCGTATGCATTTTCACCCGCTGACCCACCAGTTTTGGTTTTAACAGATACTCGATTCCACCGGAAAGTATGATGTAAAAAACAATAAAAAATATCCCTGATGCGATCCGTGCCTTTAAGAATAGATAAATAGACACGGGAATAAATACGACACCGATTCCTATGATGGGAAGAAAAGCGAGCAGGGACATGATAACCCCCCATAAAAATGGGGAGTTAAAATTGAAAAAGAAAAAAACAACCCCTCCCGCAACCCCCTGAATTAAACCGCAAAGTCCATTACCGATAAGAATGGCGCCGGCCATGTCCTTAAATTTTTGAATCAGTTTTTCGTCCTGCTCCCTTGGCAGCGGAGAAAGATCAATGATAAATGTAATCAGTTTGCCGCCGTCAATTAAAAGATAATAGATAATAAGGAGCATAAAAAAGAAATACATAAAAAATTTGAGTGCGTTCGAGGCAATAGAACTGGCCTGCTGAAATAGAAAGAGCCCCACGAATTTTCCGAGTTCCGAGATCGCCTTGTTTACCTCTTCCCCTGAAATATTTATATTTAAACCGGAAAGAAAAAGGTTTGCTCGTTCAAGAACCTTGCTGCTTTCAAGGAGCGGTTTGATCTGGTCGCTGATTGCCCCGGCCTTTCCCATAAGATACAGTCCGTAAGCTTCTTTTGACAAAATGCTCACAAAAAACACGATCGGGATAAACAGGATAAAAAATATAAAAGCACAGGTTAGCAGCGATGCAAAAGAAGAATTGATTTTTCTGCTTAAAAAATCATACATTGGTTTGAAAATGCCGGTCACCACAGCGGCAAGAACAATAACAGACATAAAAGGCCAGAAAAGCCAGCCCAAAGAAAAAGCTGAGATAAGAAAAAGGGCTAAAAAAAACCACAAAATAATATCATGGGAAGTTCTATTCGGCATAGGTCATCCAATTAAAACTATATTTCGTTATCACAAACTATATTGTTTCTATTTCAGGGACCCGGTCACCCTTGAAGTTCATGGGCGGCAATAAGATCAACAAATCCCCCTTTCCTAATTTGTGCCCAATGATTTATGAATAGGCACCAATTAAACGTCTCGGAAATCCTACAACTTTTCTAAAATACAGGTTTATTAATGGCAACCTGTTTATGCCATCAGAATGGAAGGATGGAATGCTGGAATATTGGGAGTAAGGGTGGAAATAACCCATTCTAATTGTAAACAACTCCTTCAAACCCATCATTTTTACCCAGCCTGCCCCGCTGTGCCCTGTGAAAGTTGCAATAGCAAGAGCGAAGCGCATTTCACTGGAGTAAGTCCGAAAGATCGTACCGGGTTGAAACTTTTTTCCATTTCACCGGGGCCATTATTCCAATTGGGGCGGACCCCCTTAGTTCTAATGGAGATGATGTTGTTATACTCGATAAAGATATCGTGTAAAAATGAGGGAAGGTGTTTTACTTACTCGCAAATCCACCAGCCACAAATAAAAGAAGGGTTTCATAAACGAAAACCGGGACATAGCTATCACATAACCAATAAACAATCCCGCCACCAATGATGGCCGGCACAGCACAAAAAACCAAGATACCCAACCTTCTGCTGATGTTCATCTATACAAATCTCCTCTAAGTATAAACTTCTCAGAACGCTCTTCATTCAAAACCAAGAAGGTTCAAATGTCAACAACTTGATAATATTAGGAATTCCCTTATATTAAATTCTTCGCCTAACCTTATAAAAAACTGTAACGCAATTTTTTAATTCTTAACAATAACATTTAATTAAGTAAAGGAAAAAACAGACAACCCTCTTTATTTTTTAGTATTACCCTAAATGATCGAAAGTCGAGGATGCCCTATATTCAAGGCATCAAGGGCGAAGCCGTAGTCGTCTACTGCGATCCCTTGATAACGAAGAAGATGGGGTATCATCGGCTTTCCTGAAAGGTAAACAAAATGGCATTTTATTTAAATTTTATATCTCATTTATAGACGTTTTATGAAAATTCATCTAACCACATTAAAATGCTAAGTAAATCAAACAAATAATATATTTTTTGCATTTTGTTTACGATCAATCAGGGTATTATCATAACAGGTTGACGATGATGCATGTTTTTAATAAGATACAAAGAATAATATTTTTAACGGAAACAAAACCTTGATGAACTCGTAAAAAGTCCGATTTAGACGGTTTCGTAACAAGTTCAAATTCAAGGCGTGCAAATTTTGTAATCATGAGCCGTACTTATCGTACGTTGAATGATTGCGGAATGCAGCACAACACAGAAGTTGGACTTTTTACGAAACCGTCAAACCTTTGCAACATGTGCCTGATTATATTCTCCTATAATTTGCATCCCCGTTACCGGTTGATAATTGCTGCCAACCGGGACGAATATTACAACCGTCCCACAGCACCGCTTTGTTATTGGGATGACTCGCCGGGTATTCTGGCCGGCCTTGATTTAAAGCGTAATGGAACGTGGCTCGGGGTCACCCGGACCGGACGAATTGCGGCCATCACCAATTTCAGAGAACCTGATTTTCAGATTGAGAATACGCCCTCCCGTGGTCATCTTATCAGCAATTTTCTGGTCTCAAAAGAATCCCCCAAAACCTATATAGAGCACGTTAAATCCATGGGGAACAAATTCAACGGATTTAATCTTTTTATCGGAGACAGGGCTGAGCTGTTTTATTATTCTAACCGGAAAAACCACATTGAGAAACTAAAACCCGGCTTATACGGTGTGAGCAATCGGTTTCTTGACACGCCATGGCCCAAGGTTACCAAAGCAAAGGCTGGTCTCAAAAAACTGATTGACAACACGGATAAAATTAACCATGAAGACCTATTCGGCATTCTCAAGGACAGCGCTTATCCGCCGGACAGCGAGCTCCCTGACACCGGCGTGGGCATCAGTTTGGAACGTGTTCTTTCCCCTTTGTTCATCACAAGCAAATTTTACGGAACCCGTTCATCTTCAGTGGTTTTAATAGAACGGTCTGATAGAGTAACATTTTTGGAACGGACATTTATTTCAGACGGGGCCGTACCCAAAGAGGAAAAAACCCTGAAATATAGCTTTGATATAATATAGTGTGACAAAATTCGGATAAAAACCCTTGACAAACCCACCATAGATGCTTAAAATTTTTTATTAAAATATGTTCTTTCTCATCTTTTTTCCCAGAGTATCTCTTTGTGGGGGCGAAACGGCTTCGACGGGGATAAAGAAGCATCGGCTGCATGCCAAGCTCCTGTCGGCTTGTAAAAATGGCGGGAAACTTAAAATAATCGCAGACGATTATAATTACGCTTTAGCCGCTTAAGGCTAACGTCCTACCGGATTATTCCTGCGCATCCGGCAAGGGCGTCGACTAGCAGGATAGCCGGTCCTGATATCCCGTTAACGGATCGGTGATATTTTTACGGGATAGCCTGTCAAGCATCTTGCCTGGAGGAGACTTGATAAGGCGAAAGCCAAATTTCAGGATATGTATGTAGACGCCTGTGCGGAATGTTCACGGACGCGGGTTCGACTCCCGCCGCCTCCACCACTTATATATTATTAAATCAAATAGTTAACCACATCCTGATACTTCTTTTTGTCAATTGATGCATTTGTCTCTTTCTTATGACAAACCCTATTTCTTGACATATTTTCCTTTTCACCAATTTAAGAGATTTGTCGATCCATGCTCTGAAATTTTCACCGGTCATAAAAATTTAAAAAAATTAATCCATACGATTTAAATTTTTCTAAAATAATTATTGCAATTTAATTATTTGATGAACTCGTAAAAAGGCCGATTTAGACGGTTTCGTAAAAAGTTCAAATTCAAGGCGTGCAAATTTTGTAATCATGAGGCGTACTTTTTGTACGTTGAATGATTGCGAAATGCAGCACAACGCAGAAGTTGGACTTTTTACGAAACCGTCAATTATTTAATTAATTTCTATATACTTATATTCCACAACTTAAAGTAACAAATAAAAAAGGCTTGCAAGCATTTTTAATAACTTGTAAGCCTTTCTGGTTATTATATGGAGACGGAAACGGGTTTCAACTGCTGAATAGCCATGGTGGCGTATTCAACAGGGGTGTTTTCCGAAGGTCTCTGGAATGTGACTCTATATCTTACCTAAATTGCGCAATTAAGGAAGATGTCGTTTCGCTATAGATCACACCTATGCGGTAAGGCATCTGACGCAGTAGATTCGGTTTACGGCTTCTCTGTCAGCAATATGGATTCCGATTCCAACAAGAGCTTTTTTACCGAATTTTGAATCAGTTCTAATAGTTGCAGTTGGTTACCTCGTTTCCCTCTTAACCAATCCTTAACCCTGACACCTGAAACCTCCATGTCCCCTGACACCTGAAACCAAAAAGTCTTGGAAAGCTATTAACAAACTGGTAATGCACCCATCTCAACTCAACATCAAGTCGCTGATAGTTCTTTCAGCTTTTTTCTGACATGCCGGTTTTTCGGATCAAGAATCAGCGCGTGTTTATACTCTTCTGTTGCCCGGTAAATAATACCTATCTTTTCGTATAAGGATGCTGCGGCAACCCTGATTTTTGCGTTATCGGGCAAAAATTCAATTCCTTTCAACATGATGTTCAATGCTTCATCGTATTGCTTTTGTTTTTTAAAATACTGGCTGGCCTTAAAAAAACAGCTTGCACTCACTTCCTCTTTTTTATCAAGATAGGCAAACGCATCAAAATAGGCGCGCTCGGCGTCATCCTGCATTCCCTTGTCCAATAAAATTTCAGCCAAAGATACACGAGGCTCTACTCTATGGGGAAGTGCATTTCTTATCTCATTAATATTCAAGCCTTTTTCATCCATAAAATCGATATAGGACCGACTTTTTTTAACATTCAGCGATATGGCTGTCCGCAGGGTGTCAATACCCCGATCTTTTTGACCGTTTGCCAGCAGCCATTCTGCGTAAGTCTTATATCGAACCGAACTGATCCGGTTATATTTTATTCCGGCCCGTATGAGTCTTTCCGCAGGTTCATTTTCACCGGTTTCAGACAGGAACATCCCAAATTCCTGAAGCAAAGGTCCGTATACCGGATTTCGATGGACTGCCTTTTTGAAGTAAAACAGGGCCGCTTTAGGTTCGGACATCCGGACAGCTGATTTTGCTGCAAACCAGGGACTTAAAAAGTCCAGGGGATCAAATTTAAAGGCTTTTTGTTCCATCTTGAATATTTTTTCTGCATGGTTCTCGGTAGGCTTTTCAGCGGCTGAAAGCCTTGCGGCGGAAAAGAGCAGGGATTCGCCTTTTATGGTGCCCACGTTAATTAATATAATAATGGGCACCAGCAGGAGCATGCAAACCGCACCTGAATAAAACAGTTTTTCCGAACCTGGTGCCATGGGTTTTAAGAGGGTGTTTCCCAGTCCCTCTCTCAACCGGGTATGAGATGCGGAAACCGCCAAACCGCAAAGGAAAAACAGATACAATCCATTGGCTCCGATTTGAAGGTTGAAATCCGTAATGCTGTGGATTAGAATTGCGATAATCCCGCAAATGCTCCCGATAGTAATATAAATTGAATAGGCTTCTCTTCTTTTGACAACGACCTTGTACGATTTCAAAATGATGGTTAGCGGGATTCCAAAAAACAGTAGAAATCCAACAATCCCCCCGTTTACCAGAAACTCTAGATAATCGTTGTGCGCATGGGTCAGTCTTCTGCCGAAGGATTCGGACTGATATTTTGGATAAATATTGCCAAAGGTTCCCATGCCGGTTCCGGTGATCGGGAAATCCTTGAGCACAGTCATACTGTCTTTCCAATAGACCGGTCGGTTCTCGGTGATTTCGCCCTTGTCATTTCTTATATTTTCAAATTCCTTGAAAATCGGCTTCCATCCAAACCAGCCCACGGAAATAAGTAATAAAAAAACCAGCAACACAACCGTGATACCGGATGATCGGAGGGTCCCCTGTTTCCGGGCGGTCAGAAGGAAACAAAATCCGGCAGATATACAGAGGCTGATGATTCCGCCCCTTGAGAGGCTTAAAAAAACGGACAACGCAACTAACCTTTAGGATTGTGTCGACCCCAAAGCGATAAATGCAAAAATACATCAAAATTGGCGGGGTCGATCTCAATCCATTGTTCAAGAAGCCCGGTGTAAATTTGGCATAAGGGTTTTGCTTCGAAGC